>Ga0073909_10000018_pt1 | contig 72775 bp, 77 predicted proteins | sample Coa_R1_6_FD_66439 | JGI IMG/M metagenome (GOLD analysis project Ga0073909, IMG submission 66439) | Surface soil microbial communities from Centralia Pennsylvania, which are recovering from an underground coalmine fire. - Coalmine... | ecosystem: Environmental > Terrestrial > Soil > Unclassified... | reverse complement strand
GGGGTGGGGGTGGGGTTGGTCGGGTTGGTGGCGCGGTGGAGGGCGACGATCCCGCCGGACAGGTTGCGCCACGAGACGTCGGCCCAGCCCACCTCCTGGATCTTGGCGGCCATGGCTCGCTGGTCCGGCCAGGCCTGGATCGACTCGGCGAGGTAGACGTAGGACTCGGGGTTGGAGCTGACCCGGCGGGCGATCGGGGGAAGCGAGCGCATGAGGTACTCGCTGTAGACCTTGCGGAATGCGGCGTTGACCGGCTGGCTAAACTCGCAGATCACCAGCCGACCGCCCGGCTTGGTGACCCTCCGGAACTCGGCGAGCGCGGCGGTGGGATCGGCGACGTTGCGCAGCCCGAAGCTCATCGTCACCGCGTCGAACGCCGCGTCGGCGAAAGGCAGCCGCATCGCGTCGGCGGCTGTGAACCCCAGGTCGGGGCGGCGGTGGTGCCCGACCCGGAGCATGCCGAGCGAGAAGTCGGCCGGGACCACGTCGACCCCGTGGTCGGCGAACGGCTCGCTCGAGGTGCCGGTGCCGGCCGCGATGTCGAGGACGACGTCACCACGATGGGCCTCGACGGCGGCGATGACGGCACGTCGCCAGAGCCGGTCCTGCCCCAGCGAGAGCACGTCGTTGGTGACGTCGTACCTCCCCGCGACGTCGTCGAACATCGCGGCGACGTCCTTGGGATCCTTGTCGAGGCTGGCGCGGGTCATGGCGACATTGTGGCCGACGTAGGCTGTCCGGCGATGACCACGGTCCCGTCCCCCGGCGAGCCGGCACCCGCCGCGCTGCCCGATCACGCCCCGCTCGTCGTCCGCACGGTCCGGCTGCCACCGGCCACCGCGGCGGCGCTGCTCACCCTGCTGCCTGCCCTTCCTCCGACCCAGCTGTCGTCGTGGGTACGCCGCGGCGAAGGAGTCGTCGGCTGGGGCCGCGCCGCCGAGTTCGCCTCGTCCGGCCCCGAGCGGTTCGCCGACGCCGAACGCTGGTGGCGGGCCACCGCCTCGGCCGCGGTGGTTCGCAACGAGGTCGGCGGCAGCGGGACCGGCCCGGTCGCCTTCGGGTCGTTCTCGTATGCCGCGGACTCACCAGCCGGGGCTGTCCTCGTCGTGCCTGAGGTCGTCGTCGGCCTGCGCGGCAACACGGCCTGGCTGACGACCGTGGCACGCGGAGCCGGCCTCCCGGGAACGGTGAGCGTCCAGCCGACCGAGGCGCCGACGGCTCCACGGGACGTCGCCTTCGCCGACGGCTCCCGCTCCGCCGCCGAGTGGGAGGTCGTCGTCGCCGAGGCCGTCGAGCGGATCAACGGCGGCAGCCTGGACAAGGTCGTCCTGGCCCGTGACCTCGAGGCCGACGCGGCCGAGCCGATCGATGCCCGTTGGCTGCTCCAACGCCTCGGTGAGCGCTACGACAACACGTGGGTCTTCGCCGTCGACGGTCTCGTGGGCGCGACACCGGAGCTCCTCGTCCGCCTCGAACGCGGCCTGGTCACCTCCCGCGTCCTCGCCGGCACGATCCGCCGGACCGGGGACGACGACCACGACCTGGCCCTGGCCGGCTCGCTCGCCCGCTCCTCCAAGGACCTCGAGGAGCACGAGTACGCCGTCCGCTCGGTCGCCGAGGCGCTCCGCCCGCACTGCTCGTCCATGAACGTGCCGGAGTCGCCGTTCGTGCTCCACCTCACCAACGTCATGCACCTGGCAACCGACGTCGCGGGGGTGCTGTCCGACGACACGACCTCGCTCGGGCTCGCGGCCTCGCTCCACCCGTCCGCCGCGGTGTGCGGAACCCCCACAGCTGTCGCGGATGCGCTCATCACCGAGCTCGAAGGCATGGACCGCGGCCGGTATGCCGGTCCGGTCGGCTGGCTCGACGCCAGTGGCGACGGCGAGTGGGGCATCGCCCTGCGCTGCGCGGCATACGACACCGGCGACTCCCGCCGTCTCCGTCTCTTTGCCGGATGCGGCATCGTCGCGGGGTCCGACCCGGAGGCCGAGGTCGCCGAGTCCGACGCCAAGCTGGTCCCGATGCGGGACGCCCTCAGCGCGTCCTGAGCTCGGCAGCGTCGGCGCGACGGCTGCTCCGGTCCGCGTCGATCTCCACGACGCTGATCCCGCTCGGCTGTGCCGCAACGGTTTTCGCGAATGCCTCGGCAGTGTGGACCTGCGAGTGACGTATGCCGTGGGCCGCGCACAGCGCTGCCAGATCGGTGCCGGTGGGCGTCCCGAAGAGGCGCTCGAAGTCTGCAGCCCGCTCGGGTGATCCGGGCTCCAGCACGTGGAAGATTCCGCCGCCGTCGTCGTTGACCACGACCACGGTGAGGTTCGGACGCGGCTCTGTGGGGCCGATGAGCAGACCGTTGGCGTCGTGGAGAAAGGTGAGGTCGCCCATGAGCGCGTATGCCGGTCGCTCGGGTTCGGCGAGGGCCAGGCCGACGGCGGTCGAGACGCAGCCGTCGATGCCGGCCAGGCCGCGGCTGGCGACGATGTCGAGGGTTTGCGCCCGCGGACCCAGGGCGATGTCGAGGTCACGCGGGGCGTTCGACGAGCCGACGAAGAGCAGCGCGCCGGCGGGCAGGGCCGCCCCGAGGGTTCGTGCGATGGCAGCGCCGGACGGCCACTGCGGTGGCTCAACGACGAGCGATGCCTCGATCTCGGCACCCCGCTCGAACCAGGCGCCCGCCCAGTCACGGTCCACCGGTCGGGTTGCCCGCGAGTCACCACGCGCCGACAGATCCGTGAGCACCGACGAGGGCACGCGCTCGGATTCCCGCTCCGGAACGCTCCAGTCCAGGCCCGACTCGATGATGACGCGCCGCATCCTCGGCCGCCGGACGAGCGCCGACACCGGCCGAGAGAGGGTCGGCCGACCGACGATGACGACGCAGTCTGGCTCGTGGGCGTCGACGAACTCTTGGTCACCGAGGGCAAGCACCCCGTGCTGGACGACGCCTCCGCGGGGATGCGGCCCAAAGGGCTCGGCAACGACCGGCAGCCTGTGCCGTGCGGCCCAGCCCAAGGCGACCTCTGCCTGCCCGACACGCGGTAGGTCCCCCATGATGACGAGCGTGCGCTCCGGGAGCACCAGCGCGGGGACGGCGTCCCGACCGCCCTGACCGTCGTCGAAGCCGTCGCTGGCGGAGCCGAACCACCCGTACGCCGACGTGGCTCCGGACTGCGCGCTGAGCCACGTCTCCACGTAGGTGGAGTGGCTCGACTCCCTGGGCGGGGTCGGAACCGTCGGAAGGGCATTCGGCGTCATCGCATCGTCGACTCCGACGACAGCGAGAGCAGAGTCCTCCACGTCCGGCACGAGCGGCTCGCGGAACTGGATGTTGAGGTGCACGGGGCCCGCACCAACGCCCGGGAACGACAGGGCCGTGCCGCCCGCCGCGTTGACGAGCGCGGCGACCGACGACCGGAGCCGTGCTGCTCCCTGATCGCGAGCCCACTCGTCGTCGGTGTCGACGACGGGCTCCATGTCCTGTCGGACGAGCCGTCCCTCGACCGTCGTGGCGATGGGCATCGTGTCGGGGGCCGAATCCGGCCACGACAGCGGCGCGAGGTCTGCTTCGGCGCGCAGTGCACCGGCGAAGATCCCGGGCTGGGTCGTCGTCTGGTTGGCACCGCTCCCCCGCAGCTCGGCCGGCCGGTCCGCCGACAGGACGATGAGTGGGACGCGGGCATGGTGCGCCTCGAGCACGGCGGGGTGCAGGTTCGCCACCGCTGTGCCCGATGTCGTGACCACCACGGCTGGCACCCCGGTTCGCTTGCCCAGCCCCAGGGCGAGGAAGCCCGCCGACCGTTCGTCGACCCGCACGTGCAGGCGGAGGCGACCGGCTCGCTCGGCGGAGCGGACGGCATACGCGATCGGCGCCGACCGCGAGCCCGGGCAGAGGACGATCTCGCGAACCCCAGCGTCGACGAGAGCGTCGACGATGGCCACCGCCGCGGCGGTCGAGGGGTTCACGCTGGCCGATTGTGCCAGCCGCCCTGATGGTCACCGCCGCGCCTCGACTGATGACAGCGGCTCGGTCGGCAGGCGGGTGATGCGGAAGTCGGTGACCTGTGCCGGTCGGTCACCGCCGAAGAAGGGTGCGGCTCCGCGCGCCCAGGCGTCGAGCGACGCCGACTCGTGCGTCGCGATGGCGCCGTCGACCTCCTCGGCCGTCGTGAGGTAGATGCTCGAGCCGTGACTGGCGCCGGCACTGACCGGCGCGCCGCGCTCGCGCAGGTCGGCGCGCACGGTGGTCCACGTCGGGCGGTCGGGGTTGGCGGAGCCGTCGAGACGCGGCACCGGGTCCTGCACGTGCTCGAGCGACAGCACAGGGACCGACGGTGGGATCGGGAAGCCGGCGATGGGTGACCCGGCGGTCACAATCTGGAGCCGAGGGTGCGAGGCGCGGAAGGCCGGGTCACTGGCCAGCGAGGCCGAGATGATGCCACCCTGGCTGTGGCCGGACAACAGGACCGGATCGTCGCGGCCGGTCGCTCCAGCCCGGCCCGCCGCCGCCATCGCCTGCTCGAGGGCACGCCTCGTCCCCACCGCGGCCAGGGTCGCCGCACCGGTCATCGCTGAGACATCGGTGGACAGGTCGAAGGGGTTGCCACCGGGCCGCGGATCCCAGTCCTGGGTACCGGGGACCTGCACGACCCACGCCGACGAGCCGTCGGGCTGCGGAATCCGGGTGACCCTGACCCGCCCCGGCTCGCTCGGGTCCCCGAGATCGACGGCGTCGGTCAGCAGGCCGGCGAGTCCGGTGGGGGCATGACCGGCCAGGTCGGCGGCGCGCGGAAGAGCCGTGACGGACACCCCGGCATACGCCACGCTCTCATCAAGGGCGCCGGCCATCGCGCCGACCTGCTCGAGGACGGCAGTGGCCTCCCGCTCGTCCCCCGGGGGCCAGACCACCCCAGCCTGGTACGAGGCCGCGACGAGCACGATCGCGCACATCGGGTCGGCCGCCAGGCCGCGGAGCAGCGCGTCGGACCCACCGGCGAGCAGGTCGACCGCCCAGGGCACCCGGTAGGCGGCCTCGTCGAGCAGGCTGGCGACCTGGGCCGGACCGACGACCCGCCCCGCTGGCGACGCGAAGGCAGTGAGACCGATCGCCCCCAGCCCGAGGAGCAGGGCCGGCGCGGCCATCCCGACCTCGGACATGACGAGGTCCTCGGCGTCACGGACCAGCATCACGGCCGCTCGGTCGGCAGCCCGGTAGGCGCCCACGACCTCGCGGACGGTTGAGGCCAGCAGGGCCAGAGCGGCCGCTTCACCGCCCGCCCCCGTGGCACCGACCAGCCCCAGGGCATGCCGCTCCACCTGGGCCACAGCCGCTCCCGCGGCCGCCGCCAGGTGTGGCGCCCGGACGGCGATCCTCACAGCTGCCTCGGCCAGGGCCGGGCTGGCTCCGGTGGCCAGCGCCCGCCCCGCGCAGCCGAGCAGGTGCTGCCCGATGGCGTCCAGTGTCCACGCCGCCGCGTCGAGGTCGTCGAGCTCGGCCGCGGTCCCACCGGCCCCGCCGCTGACGTCGATGCTCACGTCGGCTCCTCGGACCGTTGCAGGACGCTCAACAGGTGCTCGAGCCAGAACGCGAGAACCTCGAACCGACCGGCGAGGAGCCGCAGCTGGTGGGCGCGCCGCGCCGTCTGCTCCCGGAAGCGCTGGGACGCGAACGAACGCCATCGGATGTCGTCCAGGGCAAGCACCTGCGTGGCGGCCAGCCGGCAGCGCTCGGCGTCGAACCGGGCGCGGGCCACCAGGTGCGCGAGGTCGCCGTCGATGTCCATGGCTCCACCCAACGCCGGTCCGACCGGCCGAACCAAGTAGGTCCGGTGAGGCTGTGGAGAACCCCGGTCCTGTCATGGGCCTGTGGAAGAGCCCCTCCGCCGATGGGCCCCCGGCCTCAGCCGGTGGCCACCCAGGCGCTGCTCGGAGTCCGGTCGGTGAGGCAGTAGGCGAAGCCGGCCGGGTCGCGCAGCACGCTCCAGAAGTCGCGCTCGCTCTCGAGCGCCGCTCCCAACCGGAGGTGGCGCGACTGGGTCGCGGCCCGGTCGACGCACGCGAGGTCGACGTGCCCGCGGACCGGACCGGCCGCATCGCCCAGGCGTTGGAAGAGCAGACGCAGCGGCATCCGTCGGGGGCGTCGCAGGTAGCCGAACTCTGCGAGCGCGGAGGCGACGAACTCCCAACCGGTGAGCGCGGCCCAGAACGCCACCTCGGCGTCGTGCGCGGCCAGGGGCAGGTCCAGACAGACCTGGTCGAGCAGGTCTGCCTGACCCTCACGGACCTGCTCGCTCTCGCCGTGGGCGCGGGTGAGGCAGAAGGTGAAGCCGCCGGGGGACCGCATGACGACATAGCCGAGGTCGGCGACGACCGTCGCGCCGAGGTCGGCGGCGGCCCGTGCCGCGACCCGGGGATCGTCCACATCGAGGTCGAGGTGCACTCCCCCGCCGTGTCGGACCCGCTGGAGCTTGACCCACGGATCGCCGTATGCCGGTGTGAGAGTGGCGAACTCGCCGTCGTCTCCCCGTCGCGGAGACAGGCGCGAGCGGGTCGCCGCCGCCCAGAACTCCCACGTCGCGTCAGCGGCGGGGCCGGGCACGTCGAGGAAGACCCACATCCAGCGGACGGTGACGGCAGGCATGCCGACCCGGTCAGCTGTCGCGGGTCGAGAGCACGCAGAACTCGTTGCCCTCAGGATCGGCGAGGACGGTCCACGACACGCCCTCCTGCTCGCTCTGCCCGATCTCGACGGGCGTCGCGCCGCGGGCGATGAGGGCGGCGACCTCGGCGTCGCGGTCCTGACTCGTGTGCGGGGCGAGGTCGATGTGCAACCGGTTCTTGAGGGTCTTGCCCTCGGGCACCGGGACGAAGGTGAGACCCAGCCCGGCCGCCGCCCACTTCGCCGGGTCGGTGATCGGGTCCTCGCTCATGCCCGGCGGGATGATCACCACCTCGTGGTCGTCTTCGTAGACGATCCGGTAGTCAAGGGTCTCGGCCCACCAACGGGCCAGGGCAGCGACGTCGTGGCTGTCGACGACGACGGAGTACCAGCGAAGGCTCATGGGTTCACCGTATGCCGGGACCCGACAGTTCGGCGTGGGCAGCGGCGAGCCGATTGCGCCACCACACGACCCGGTCCGGCGCGGCCGCGAAGCGGGCCAACGCGTCCTCGTCCACCTCCAGGCGGTCGGCGTCGACACGGTGGAGCACCCCGCCGAGCGGGACGAGCGGCTGCCGAGCAACATCGCCGTCGAGCAGCGCGACCGTGCCGAGGCCGCAGGCGAACGGCAGGGCAGGCAGCGCCGACGCGAGCGCCACCCCGGCAGCCATCCCGACACTGGTGTCCAGGGCCGACGACACGACGGCCGGCAGCCCACAGTCCTCGACAACGGCGAGCGCGGCGCGGACCCCACCCAACGGCGCGACCTTGACGACGACGAGGTCCGCTGCCTCACGGCGGGCCACCTCCAGGGGGTCGCTCGCTCTGCGGATCGACTCGTCGGCCGCGACCGGCACGTCGACTCCGCCCCGCGCCAACCCGACCCGCAGCTCGCGCAGCTCCTCGACCGTCGCGCAGGGCTGCTCGGCGTACTCGAGTCCGTACGCCGCGAGTGCGCCGATGGCGTGCAGCGCGTCGTCGACCGACCAGCCGCCGTTGGCGTCGATCCGGATGCGCGCGGAAGGCCCCATCACGTCGCGGACGGCGGCCACCCGGTCCAGGTCGTCAGCCAGCACCTGGCCGCGCTCGGCGACCTTGACCTTGGCGGTCGTGCAGCCGTCGAACCGGGCGACGACCCCTGCCACCGCATCAGCCCCCACCGCGGGGACGGTCGCGTTGACCGGCACGTCGTCGCGGACGCCCGTCGGCCACCCGGCATACGCGCTCTCGATCGCCGAGGCGAGCCATCGCGAGGCCTCGGCCGGCTGGTACTCGAGGAACGGGCCGAACTCACCCCAGCCCACGGGGCCACGCACGAGTCCCACCTCGCGCATGGTGATCCCCCGGAAGCGCACCCGCAGCGGGATCGACACCACCCGCAGCGAGGTCAGCAGCTCACCGAGCGGCGGCAGGTCAGGGTGGGTGGTCACCGTCGCAGGCTACCCAGCGCATCAGAACCACTCCTCTGGCGGCAGATCCGCCGCCGGAGCCCTGCCCACGGCCAGCTCGGTGGCCAGGTCGGCGGCCAGCTCGGCGGCCTCGGCCAGGGCCAGGTCGCGGGCCGTGACGAGCTCGCGCCGGAACGTCGAGACGAGGAGGTCGGCGTGACCGAGCACGGGGACATCCGGCGCCCCTCGCGGCCGCGTGTCGTACCACCAGGCGTGGCCGCCGACGACGGACACGATGCTGCTGGACCGGGACGACGGTGGGGACTTCAGTTCGAACGCCTCGGTGACGGATCGGCTGAGCAGTGGTCGGTCCGCGCCGATCAGGTTGCTGGCCCGCCCCACGGCATGGAACAGCCCGCCGGCGATGAGATCGTCGCGCTCGCTGCGGGCCAGGTACTGGCGGTCGGCCGCGAGGAGGTACCGCATCAGTCGCCGGGTGGCGGTCCGCAGCTCAACCATGGGCTGCCCCTCGACCAGGCGCCCGAGCGCCCGCGCGACGAGGGCGTCAATGGCCAGCAGTCTCGGGACGTCGACGTCGCGAAAGGCTGAGCAGTCCAGCTCCTCGGCCGGCAGGGGAAGGTCGTCGAGCGCCAGCAGCGCCTCACGTCCACCGACGACCCGGTCCAGCCAGCGCAGCATCGGCTCGTGGTGGGGCGGCGGCGCCGTCTGGACGTATTCGACCCGAGGTGGCCGACGTGCGGCGCCGAGGTCCTGCGCGACGCGCTCGTAGCCGCTGCCCCGGACCGGCCGCCGTCGGCTGTCCACCAGCTCGCCTTCGACGAACACGACCTCGGTCAGCATCCCGAGGTCGTCACCCGACGGGCCCTCGTCGTACCAGCGGTCGGCGTCGTCGTCTGCGTAGCCCTCGACCAGGCTGTCGGCGCGCCAGCGCGCGGACGGCTCCGGGACGGCATACGGCCGGAATCGCTCGGACATCGTTGGCTCCATCTCCCGGCCCGCCCTGGGCCGCTGCACACAGCCTGACTCCGAGCCCCGACAGGGCACATCACCGAACCTTCAGGCTGTGGACGACGCGACCGATGTCATGGGTCTGTGGACAACCCGCACGGACAACCCGCACCGGGACGGACCTGTCGGAGGCCGGTGCGAGACTCGCGCCATGACCACCGCCGACGCCGTGCTCGCTGTCGGCCGCGCCCTGCCGCGAACCCGTGAGCAGGTGGTCCGCAGCCGGCTCAAGCTGAAGATCGGGTCGATCGTCTATGTCGCCTTCTCGGCCGACGAGCGCGACATCGGGTTCGGCTTCCCCAAGGTGGAGCGCGACGACCTCGTCGCGGGCCGACCCGACACCTTCTTCCTCCCACCCACGGGCGACCTGCGGTACCAGTGGGTCTGCGCGCACCTCGCCCGTCTCGACGACCAGGAGATGCGCGAGCTGGTCACCGACGCCTGGCGGATGTGCGTGCCCCGGATGCTCCACGACCTGCCCGACCTCCCTACACCGGCCGCCGAAGCCTGGGACGCGATCGACGCCGGCGACTGGGCCGCGGCGAGACCGCTGCTCCACCCGTATCTGCGCTTCGACGACGGCGGCACCTCGATCCGTGGCCGAACCCACCTGGCCCGGCACCTCGCGGAGCACCCGCGACCGCGTCCACCACGTGTGGTCGAGATCCGCGACGGCCGGATCTACCGCTGGGTCCGCTGAACATCACGTGGTGCATCACTACTTGCATCTTGATGCACCATGTGATGCACTGATGACATGCGAACGACGGTCACCATCCCCGACGACCTTCTGCGCGAGGCCAAGGTGCTGGCAGCCCGGGAGGACCGCACCGTCAGCAGCGTGCTCGAGCAGGCACTTCGAGCCCTTCTCACCGAGGCGGCGGAGGCCGACGAGCGCAGGCGGGCCGAGTTCACGCTGCCAGTCATCCACGGTGGCGGATGGCTGGTCGACCTCGACGACAAGGAGGCCCTCGCTGAGGCTTTGGGCGACAACGAGCCGCCATGGCGGTGATTCTTGATGTCAACGTGTTCGTGTACGCCCTGGACGCCGACAGCCCGCATCACAGGCAAGCGCGGGCCTCTCTCTCCGGCGCGCTCACCGGGGACGATCCCGCCCTCCTGCTCGAAGAGACGCTGGTAGCGACCGCCCGGGTCATCACCCACCCACGCGTGCTGCGTTCACCGGCCACGCCGGCCACCGCGATGGCGATGATGGAGATCATCCGTGACGCCCCGAACGCGACCCTCCTTGTGCCACACCCTGGGACGTGGCACCGGTTTGCCCAGACCGTGCAGGACTTGGGTCTGGCCGGCACCGATGTCCCTGATGCCTGGCTGGCAGCGGTGGCCGTCGAGCACGACGCCACGTTTGTCACGTTCGACCGCGGCTTCCGCCGGTTCCCCGGACTGCGCCTCGAGCTGCTCGGTTCGGGCTGAGGCGCGCGACCGGCATACGACCTGCTCGTATGCCGCGCGGCCGGCTGCACACGACCGCGTTAGTCTCCCCAGCGTGAGTGCACTGCCTGGCGTGAGCGAGACCTTCGACCCCGACGCGTGGGACGAGGTGCCCGGCTTCGAGGACCTCACCGACCTCACCTACCACCGCGCGCGCGGCCTCGGCGCGGTGCGGATCGCCTTCGACCGGCCCGAGGTGCTCAACGCGTTCCGGCCGCATACGGTCGACGAGCTGTACCGGACCCTCGACCACGCCCGTCGCACCCCCGACGTCGGCGCCGTCCTGCTCACCGGCAACGGCCCTACCCCTCGCGAGGGGCAGTCCGCGACGACGAACGGATGGGCGTTCTGCACCGGAGGCGACCAGCGGATCCGCGGCCGCAGCGGCTACCAGTACGCCGACGGCACCACCGCCGACACCGTCGACGAGCGCCGGGTCAAGGCCGAGGGCGGCCGACTGCACATCCTGGAGGTCCAGCGCCTGATCCGGACCATGCCCAAGGTCGTCATCGCAGTCGTGGGCGGGTGGGCGGCCGGCGGCGGCCACTCCCTGCACGTCGTCTGCGACCTCACGATCGCCAGCCGGGAGAACGCCCGGTTCAAGCAGACCGACGCCGACGTGGGCTCCTTCGACGCCGGCTACGGGAGCGCCTACCTGGCCAAGATGGTCGGCCAGAAGTTCGCCCGCGAGATCTTCTTCCTCGGCCGCGCCTACACCGCCGAGGACATGCATCGGATGGGCGCGGTCAACCTGGTCGCGGACCACGCCGACCTGGAGGCCACCGCGCTGGAGGTCGCCCGCGAGATCATGGGCAAGTCGCCGCAGGCCCAGCGGATGCTCAAGTTCGCGTTCAACCTGCTCGACGACGGGCTCATGGGCCAGCAGGTCTTCGCCGGCGAGGCCACCCGCCTGGCCTACATGACCGACGAGGCCGTCGAGGGCCGCGACCAGTTCCTCGAGAAGCGAGACCCCGACTGGTCACCTTTTCCCTGGTACTTCTGAAGGCCCGGGCCCCCGCCCACGACGAGCGATCACGACATGCGGAGTCCGGCTCGGGGACCCCCGCGTGTCGTGATCACTCGATCGCGCCGCCGGCCGGCGCCGGCTAGAACCCCGCCCGAGCTCGCTCCTCAGCCGGAGCCACCGATGTCCCAGTCGTATGCCGCGTAGACCAGGTCCGACCCGAGCTGTCGGTGCCTGACGAGGCGTCCCATGAGTGCCGTGACGTCCTCCCGGAACGCCACCGGGTCGGGAATCGGCCCCTCGGCCTCGAGGATCCCGAGGAACGTGGCCACGCACGCCGACACCTCGATGTGCTCGGCGGTCATTCGCTCGACGGAGCCGGCCAGGTGCGGAGCGGAGGCGAGAATGCCGGCATACCAACCGTTCTCGCCTTCGGTCAGGGCGCGGTGATGACGGAAGTCGTGGGCCAGCTCGGCCATCGCCGCAAGGACCCTCTGGCGCCAGTGCGGCACCTGCAGCGGGTGGCCCAGGGCGTCGTCGACGGCGAAGACGGCATCGGCCATCTGCGCCCGGTGCGCCCGGACCTGCTCGACGTGGGCTCGCATCTCGGGTGCCACCGCCAGGGAACTTCGATTCGCCTCCATGCCGAGCCGCCTCTCACTCGCCGTGCCACGCCGCCACCTCCCATGGTGCGCCAGCGAACCGGATCCGTCCACCGGGCGAACGGGCGAACGGGCGAACGGGCGCGATGTCCCGCGCAGCCATCCGGTGCGCGAAGATGGCACGGTGAGCGACGACACCCTCCGCGACCTGCTCGGCACGCACGGCAACGGCGGTCTCGTGGCGCTCAAGCGCGACGGCCGGCCCCAGATCTCCACCGTCTCCTACGCCTACGACCGTGACCGCGACCTGATCCGCGTCTCGGTCACCGCCGACCGGGCCAAGACGGCCAACCTGCGCCGTGACCCACGGGCCAGCCTCTACGTCACCGGCAACCGCGGCTGGGCGTATGCCGTGGCCGAGGCCCGGGCAGAGCTGATGCCGACCGCGGCGAGCACCGACGACGCGAGTGTCGAGGAGCTCGTCGACATCTACCGCGCCATCGGCGGAGAGCACCCGGACTGGGACGAGTACCGCCGCGCGATGGTCCAGGACGGGCGTGTCCCCCTGCTGCTCCACGTCGAGCGGGTCTACGGGCTGGCCTGAGGGCCGTCGTCGTACCACCCGCGGGCTTCGACCCGGACGCGTTGCAGCACCTGGGAGTCGACGGCCTCGGAGCCGCGCACGCCCCTCACGTCATCACGGCTCTCGCCGGGCCGGGGGGGTCGACTGCCTCGACGCGATCCTCGTCAAGACGGCGGCGCACGCCGACCCGTCCACCGAACGCCTCGTCGACCGCCCAGACCTCTCCGCCGACCGGAGCCGGGCACTGGTCACCGCTGGACGGGGTATCGGCGGCCTGACCGAGGTGGGCATCGAGACCGACGGGTCCGTCGACCCGCTCGACCTCCTGCGTGCGGCCGAGGCCGAGGTCCGGCCCGGTGAGCCGGTCCTCGCCGCCGTCGCCCCGGGCAATGCCCGGGCCCTGCGCACCTTCCTCGCGGCCGGCTACACCCCCCTCGGCAGCGTCCAGCTCGTCGTGCCACGATCGCTCCCGTGACCCTGCGCCCGCTCCCCGTCGGCCCGGGGGCTGCAGCCCTGGACGTCCTCCCGGCGTTGCGCGCGGCGTTGGACGGCGGTCCGGCCCTCGTCCCGTATGCCGCGGGCTCACCCCTCCCTGACCTCCCCGACCCGCTCGGCCCCCTCCCCGCCGGGCTGGCCCTGGTGGTGTCCACCTCCGGCTCGACCGGGAGCCCGAAGCGCGCCATTCTCACGGCCGGCGCCCTGCTCGCGAGCGCCACGGCGACCCATGAGGTTCTCGGCGGCCCCGGGTCCTGGCTGCTCTCCATGCCCGCCCAGCACATCGCCGGCCTGCAGGTCCTCATCCGGTCACTCGTCGCCGACACTGACCCGGGCGTCATGGACCTCGCCGACGGCTTCACACCGGCGCGTTTCGCCGCCGCCGCCGGGCAGCACGCCCGGACGAACCCCGGCGGCCGCCGCTACACCGCGCTCGTCCCCACCCAGGTCGCCCGGCTGCTCGACGACCCCGCGGCCACCGCCGCGCTCGCGGCCTACGAGGCGGTCCTCGTCGGCGGCGCCGGCACCCCTGCACCCGTTCGCGAGCGCGCCGAGCGCGCCGGCGTCCGGCTCGTCCCCACCTACGGCATGAGCGAGACGGCCGGTGGCTGCGTGTATGCCGGGCGCCCCCTTCCCGGAGCGAGCGTCCGGGTCGAGGACGGCCGGGTCCTCCTCGGCGGTGCCACCCTGGCCAGCGGCTACCTCGGCCGGCCCGACCTCACGGCCGCAGCCTTCTCCCAGGACGACAGCGGCGCCCGCTGGTTCCGCACCGACGACGCCGGCCACCTGGACGCCGACGGCGAGCTGCACGTCGACGGCCGGCTCGACGACCTCATCAACACCGGCGGCTACAAGGTCTCCCCCCGCGTCGTGGAGGAGGCGATCCTCAGCCGACTGACCGGCATACGGGAGGTGGTGGTCGTCGGTGCACCCGACCCAAAGTGGGGCCAGACGGTCTGCGCAGCGATGGTGACCGAGCGCGCGGATCTGGCACGCGACACCCTCCGCGAGGCGCTGCGCGACGTCCTGCCCGCCCATGCCCTCCCGCAGCGGACCCGGGTCGTCGACGCCATCCCCCAGCGCGGGCCGGGCAAGCCCGACCGACGTGCCGTCACCGCGTGGTTCACCGTGGGACAATGACCTCGTGTTGCGGTACCTGCCCGTCCTCGTCGTCCTCGGCGTGACGATCTATGCCCTCATCGAGTGCATCCAGACCCCCGACGACGAGGTCCGCAACCTGCCCAAGATCGTCTGGGTCATCCTGATCCTGTTGTTCGACATCGTCGGCTCGATCGCCTGGTTCGTCGCCGGCCGCTCGCAGACCCGGCCCGGCTCGATCCAGCGTGGCCGGACCGGCCCCCCGCCCCGCCCACCCCGGGGCCCGGACGACGACCCGGACTTCCTCCGCAAGCTCTGACCTGCCCGACCACTCACCCCACCTCCTGTCCCACCTCACCCCGAGCGAGCTCCCCGAACCATGGCCACCCCCGCACAGTGGATCGCCGGCGCCCGGCCCCGCACCCTGCCCGCCGCCGTCGCACCCGTCATCCTCGGTACCGCCGCCGCCGCGGCCGTCGACAAGGCCAACCTCGGCCTGGCGATGCTGGCGCTGCTCGTGTCGGTCGGCCTGCAGGTCGGCGTCAACTACGCCAACGACTACTCCGACGGGATCCGCGGCACCGACGCCGAGCGGGTCGGACCGGTCCGCCTCGTCGGCCAGAAGATCGCCAACCCGGGCAACGTCAAGATCGCGGCGTTCGGGTCGTTCGGCTTCGCGGCCCTCATGGGCCTGGCGCTGGCCGGCCTGTCCGGCGCGTGGCCCCTCATCCCGGTCGGCGTCCTGTGTGTCGTCGCTGCTTGGCGCTACACCGGCGGTGACCACCCCTACGGCTACCGCGGGCTCGGCGAGGTGTTCGTCTTCGTCTTCTTCGGCCTCGTCGCGACGCTCGGCACCCTCTACGCCCAGGCCGACCGGCTCACCCTCGTCGGACTGCTCGCCTCGGTCGGGGTCGGCGCCGTCGCCTCGGCGATCCTCGTCGCCAACAACCTGCGCGACATCCCGACCGACGCCGTCAGCGGCAAGAAGACCCTCGCGGTGCGGCTCGGCGACACGCGCACCCGCACCTTCTACCTGGCCCTGCTCGCCGTGTCGCTCGGCTGCCTCGGCGGCATCGCGGTCACGCACGTGTGGGCGCTGCTCGGGCTCGCGGCATACGGGCTGATGGTCAAGCCGGTCCGCGTCCTGGTGCGCGGGGCGACCGGGCGCGAGCTGGTTCCGGTTCTTGCCACGACGGGGATCTTCGAGCTCGCGTATGCCGTGCTGTTGGGCCTCGGGATCGTCCTCTCCCAGGCCTGACGTTCAGCGGAAGTCGTCGGTGCCGGCGGCGTCGATCTCGGCGTCCTCGCTCGACTCGTCCCGCCCGGCCGCAGACCCGGCCCCGGCCTGTGCCTTGGCCCGACGGGCGTCCACGCGCGCCGCGAGCGACGCCGACGCCTGCTCGCGGAACGGGCGGAGCACGAAGTAGGAGATGGCGAGCGAGAGCAGGGCGGCGCCGACGACGAGCGGCACCTGCTCCTCCTTGCTCCGCAGGCCGACCAGCCAGAGCAGGGTGAGGCAGCCGAAGAAGACCAGGACGCGCAGCAGCGTGTAGCGGACCATCGCCCGGTCAGAGCCCCGAGTAGGAGTGCTGGCTGACGAAGTACACGTTGACGACGCCGAAGTTGATGACGATGCAGGCGAACCCGGCAAGGGCCACCCAGGTCGCCCGGGACCGGCTCCAGCCACTCGTCGCGCGGGCGTGGAGGTAGGCCGCGTAGACGACCCAGATGACGAAGCTCCACACCTCCTTGGGGTCCCAGTTCCAGTACGAGCCCCAGGCCTGGCGGGCCCAGATCGCACCGGCGATCACGGCGAACGTCCACAGCGGGAACGCTGCGATGTGGATCGAGTAGCTGAACCGTTCGAGCGTTCGGCTGGCCGGCAGCCGGTTGAGGAAGGAGGGCCGCCCCTCGGCCTCCACCCGGACCTGCCACAGGTACAGACCCGCGGTCGCCGCCCCGAGCCCGAAGAGCGACGCGGCGATCGTCGCGACGGTCACGTGGATGACCAGCCAGTAGCTCTGCAGGGACGGCATCACCCCGGACGCCTGGGTGTACCAGACCGTCGAGGCCAACCCCAGGACGAGCAGCACGGGCAGCGTGATGAACAGGCCGAGCCAGCGCAGGTCGCGCCGGGTCGACAGCCCGAAGTAGAAGAGGAGCACGAGCATCGAGGCGAACGTCCCGAACTCGAACATGTTGCCCAGCGGCCACCGCTCGACGGCGACTCCGCGCGTCGCGACGGCGGCGACGAGCAGCGCGGTCGCGAGCCAGCCGAGGGTGCGGGCCATCCCGGCGGCCTTGCGGGCCCGGACCGGCTCCCCCTGCTCGATCTCGTATGCCGGGTGCTCACCCGACGCGACGACCTCGCCTCCGCCGTCGCCCACGAGCACCGCCTCGCGCGCGGCCACCCGGGCGTCCTTGGCGTCGGCGCGGGATGGGGCCAGACCGGCGAGGTACGCGGCATACGCGAGCATCGACAGGGTGAGGACGGCCATCGAGGAGTACAGCGCGATGTTCGCGTAGTCGGCCAGGTTCTGGTTCATCGCTTGTCTCCGATTGCGTCGTGCAGGGCGGCCACCACGTCGTCGAGCAGCTCGGGCAGGCCGTCGTCGTCGTCCTTGGCGAGGCCGCCGACCGATACGAGGGTACGGCTCCCGTCGGCCGAGGGCGACACCCGCACGAAGACCCGCCGGCGCCGGATGAGCAGCGAGCCGATCAGGCCGGCGAGCGCGAGGATCGCCGAGGCGAGGGTGAGCCACTTGCCGGGGTCGTGCCGGATCGACAGGCCGGCGAAGCGGGTGACGCCGTCGAAGGTGATCGAGCCGCGGCCGCCGGGCAGCTGGTAGGTCTGACCGGGCTCGAGCCAGATCCTCAGCGGCTGCTTCTTGGCGTCCTTGAGCTGGGTGAGCGAAGCCGTGTCGAGGGTGTAGACCGACTGCGGCCGGCCGCCGGGGTTGAGGTCGCCCTCGTAGACGGTGAGGGCCAGGGCCGGCTTGAGCGCCTGCGGGAACACCGAGGTCGGACCGGCGTGCGGGTCGATCGTCGCGGTGGGCAGGAAGAGCCCGCTGAAGCCGAGCTCCTTGGGCTCGGCGGCGGGCACCTTGACCGCGCCGACCGACGTGTAGTTGTTGTCGCGAGCCAGGAACGGCGTCGCCTCGCTGTAGAGGACGTCGCCCTTGGCGTCGCGGACCGTGATCTTGGGGGCGTAGCCGTTGCCGAGCAGGAAGACGGTCGCTCCGGGCACCGACAGCGGGTGGTTGACCTTGATCGTCGTGTCCTTGGCCGGGCCGCCGGGCTTGTCCGCCTCGGTGACGTATGCCGTGAAGTCACGAGGGGTGCCGAACTGGCCCTTGCCCTTGGTGGACTCCTCGAACGTGGCGTCCAGCTTGTGCAGGGTGAGGGTGAACGGGGCGAGGGTCGAGTCGTCGACCCAGGGGCCCGGGGCGAAGGTGGCGTAGCGGCCGACGCTGTTGGCGAAGGACTGTCCCTCGGGGACGATGACGTCACCCTTCCAGCCCCAGATGTGGCCCACCGCGACGCCGATGATGACGCCGATGAGGGCGAGGTGGAAGAGCAGGTTGCCGGTCTCCTTGAGGTGGCCGGCCTCGGAGCTCACCGAGGAGCCGTCGTGGCTGTGGACGCGGAACCGCTTGCCGCGCAACACCTTCCGGGCGGCCTCGATGACGGACTCCGGCGGTGCGGCGATCTCGGTCGTCGTGTGCGCTACCAGTCGCTCGAGCCGCTTGGGGGCACGCGGCGGCCTGGCTCGCATGGCCCGCCAGTGGAGGAGCGACCGGGGCAGGACGCAGCCGACGAGGGAGACGAAGAGCAGCAGGTAGATGGCGGCGAACCAGGGCGCCGCGAACACCTCGAAGAAGCTCAGCTTGTCCAGGATCGGCCCGACCGTCTTGTGCTGGGCCAGCCAGTCGGCGGTGCGTCCGGCGTCGATGCTCCGCTGCGGCAGGACCGAACCGGGGAGGGAAGCGACGGCCAGGGCCAGCAGCAGCATCAGCGCGGTGCGCATGCTCGTGAGCTGGCGCCAGACGAACCGCAGCCAGCCGCGGGCATTCAACGTCGGCTGGGTGATCGTGTCGTCGCGGTCGCTCGGCTGGCTGGAGAGCGCGTCGTCCGTCATCAGATCGCCACCTGGAAGCCGCTGACCAGCTCGCTCTGCACCCACCGGTTGAGGTCTTCCCACAGCCCGGTGACCAGCAGGATGCCGACGACGAGCAGGGTCACGGCACCGATCCGCTGGATGAGCCGCTGGTGGCGCCGGAGAAGGGCACTGACCACGGCGAACCGCTCCACCCCGGCGGCGATGACGATGAGCGGCAGGCCGAGCCCGAGGCAGTAGGCCGCCGTGAGCACGACGGCTCGCGGGACGCTCGGGTCGGTCGAGGACGACGCCATGAGCAGGACCGCCGCAAGGGCCGGGCCGATGCAGGGGGTCCAGCCGAGACCGAAGACGGCGCCGAGGAGCGGCGCCCCGAGCAGACCCGCACGCGGCCGCCAGGACAGCTTGGCCTCGCGCGTCCCGCCGCCGAAGAACAGGGCCACGGCCAGCACGACGACCGCGGCCCCGCCGACCCGCATGAGGGTCTCCCGATGGAGGACGAGGCCACGCCCGAGCGTCGTGATGAAGATCGAGGAGAGGATGAAGACGACCGAGAACCCGGCTACGAAGAGCAGGGCCCCGAGCACCAGCCGCCCGCGGGACCGGCGCTCGAGGGACACGTCGGACAGGCCGGTGACGTAGCCGAGGAAGCCTGGCACGAGCGGCAGCACGCACGGCGACGCGAACGACACGAGCCCGGCGAGCAGGGCGACGCCGAAGGCGAGCGGGAGTGCGCCGGCGGTGATCGTCGAGCCGGCGTCGAGAGGCATCGAGCTCACCCGGTGGCTCCCGAGAGCACGTCGTCGACGAGGTCGGTGAGGGTCGTGGCGGTGACCTCCCCGTTGACCCGGCCGGCGATCCGGCCCTGCGGGTCCAGGACGAGGGTGGTCGGCGTCGAGACGGCCTTGCCCTGCAGGGACAGGACGAGCACGCCCGGCTGGTCGGTGAGCGACGGGTAGGTGACCCCCCGGCTGCGGAGGAACGCCGCCCCGGTCGCCGCACTCTCCTGGACGTCGATCCCGATGAACTGGACCGGCTTCCTGGCCGTCGACAGGTCGCTCCACGCCTTCTGCAGTGCGGGCGCCTCGGCGACGCACGGGGAACACCAGGACCCCCACACGTTGACGACGAGGGCCTTGCCGCGGGCGCCGGCGCTGGACCACTTCTTGCCGTCGACCGTCGTCCCTGACAGGTCGACCGCCGGCCCGCGCCTGGCGACGGCGATCCGCTCGATCGACCCGTCGCCGCTGACATAGCCCTTGCGGTCGCCGTCCTTGGCCTGGTTCGCCACCGAGTTGGGGTCGGACGTGCAGGCGCCGAGCATGAGGACCGCCGCCACCAACGCCACGACCGTCGTGACCGCACGCTTCACGCGCCGGCTCCCGGCGCGGCCATCGGCAGCAGCTCGGCCGCGGGCTCGCTGTAGTCGACCGACTCCAGGACGTCACCGGCATACGTGAGGGTGGTGATGGAGGCGAGCGAGCACTCGCGCTTGCGGGGGTGGTGGACGAGGCGTCGTCCCTCCAGAGCCGAGCGGAGCATCCAGATCGGCGCCTGGTGCGACACGATCACGCCCTCGTGGCCGGCGACCCGCCCGCGCAGGTCGGCGACCGCGGCCGTCATCCGCGCGACGAGGTCGACGTACGGCTCACCCCAGGACGGGCGCAGCGGGTTGAGGAAGTACTTGAACATCCGGGGGTCCCGGAGCAGGCCCTTGCCGCCCGCGACCTGCCGCCCCTCGAAGACGTTGTCGGCCTCGATGAGCCGGTCGTCGATGTCGATGGGCAGGCCGTGCTCGGCGGCGATCGGCGTAGCCGTCTCGACGGCCCGCTGGAGCGGCGAGGAGACGACGGCGACGATGTCGCGGTCGGCGAGCTGGGCGGCGGCCAGCTCGGCCATCTGGTGACCGAGCGCGGAGAGCCCGAAGCCGGGCAGCCGGCCGTAGAGGATGCGCCCGGGGTTGTCGACCTCACCGTGCCGGACGACGTGCACGACGGTGCGCTCGGCGGCGGCGGGGGCGGTCATGGCGGTGATTGTCGCAAATCAGTCTGTGCCGGCCGCCGCCGCCCGGGCAGCGGCAGGCAGCGCCTCGAGGACCCGGCCGACGGCCTCCTCGTCGTGGGCCGCGCCGACGAACCAGCACTCGAAGGCCGACGGCGGCAGGTGGACGCCGCTGTCGAGGAGGGAGTGGAAGAACCGGCCGTATGCCGCGGTGTCCTGCGCCTTCGCGTCGTCGTAGTTCGAGACCACTCCGTCGCGGAAGAAGACGCTGAACATCGACCCCGCCCACTGGACCCTGTGCGGGACCGAGGCGGCGGTCAGGGCGTCGCTCGCAGCGCCGGCGATCGTGTGGGCGACCCGGTCGAGGTGGTCGTAGACCTCGGGGGTGCAGCCCTGCAGGGTGGCCAGTCCGGCGGCCGTGGCGACAGGGTTCCCGGACAGCGTCCCGGCCTGGTAGACCGGTCCGAGCGGAGCGAGCAGGGCCATCACGTCGGCCCGGCCACCGAAGGCCGCGGCGGGGAAGCCACCGCCCATGACCTTGCCGAAGGTGAACAGGTCCGGAGCGCCGAGCTCGTATGCCGCAGAAGCAGTTTCGAGGCCGTACCAGCCGGCGGCGCTGCACCGGAAGCCGGTCATCACCTCATCGGAGATGAGCAGGGCCCCGTGCTCCTTGGTGACCCGGCGGAGGCCGTCGGTGAAGCCGGGCGCCGGCGGCACGACGCCCATGTTGCCGGCGGCGGCCTCGGTGATGACGGCGGCGATCTGGTCGCCGCGCTCGACGAACACGGCCTCGACGGCAGCGAGGTTGTTGTAGGGGACGACGATCGTCTCGGCCGCGGAGTCGGCGGGAACGCCCGCCGAGTCGGGCAGGGCGAGGGTGGCGACGCCCGAACCGGCGGCGGCGAGGAGCGAGTCGACGTGGCCGTGGTAGCAGCCGGCGAACTTCACGATGAGGGTCCGACCCGTGTAGCCGCGGGCCAGCCGGATCGCTGACATCGTCGCTTCGGTGCCGCTGGACACGAGCCGGACCTGCTCCACCGGGTCGACCCGGCGGACGATCTCCTCGGCGAGCGCGACCTCGTTCTCACTCGGCGTCCCGAACGAGAAGCCGCGCTCCGCGGCATACGCGACGGCCTGCAGGACCGACGGGTGGGCGTGGCCGAGGATCATCGGGCCCCAGGAGCAGATCAGGTCGACGTAGGTCTTGCCGTCCACGTCGGTGAGCCAGGGGCCGCGCGCGGAGGCCATGAAGCGCGGGGTGCCGCCGACCGAGCGGAAGGCGCGGACGGGGCTGTTGACCCCGCCGGGGATGACGGCCGACGCGCGCGCCATGAGGGCGGCGGAGGCGGGCGCGAGGTCAGCGGCGGGGGTGTCGGTCGACAGGGTCGGGCTCATGGGCCCATTGTCGCGGACCGGGATCAGGAGCCGGGCGCGAGGTCCGCGGGCTCGGCGACCGAGGTGACGTCCTGGGCCGCACGGACGAGGGCCATGGCCTCCCCCAGTGCGGCGAACTGGGCGGGCGGCATGACGTCGACGAGGTGCCGCCGGACCGACTCGACGTGGACGTGGGCCATCGCGACGACCTCCTGGCGCCCGGCCGGGGTGAGCACGAGCTCGACCCCACGACGGTCTTCCAGGCACGACTCCCGGGTGACCCAGCCGCGCTTCTCCAGCCGGGAGGCGGTGTGGGTGACCCGACTGCGGGACTGGATGACGAGGTCGGCGAGGGTCGACATCCGCAGCCGCCCACCGGGGGCCTCGGAGAGCATCGAGAGCAGCTCGTACTCCGAGAGGCCGACCCCGTGCGACTGCAGGTCGCGGTCGAGCGAGACCTCCAGGGCACGACTGGCTCGTAGGTAGGACCGCCAAGCGTCCTGTTCGCTCTCGGTGAGCCAGCGCGGCTCCGGTTCCTGCGCCATAACCTAGAAGTATGCCGGGTGCGCCGACCGGAGGTAGCCAGACTCCCCGGAATATGGTTGAATCTTCAATGGTTAACCTCCTGTCCCCACTCTGACTCCCGAAAGAGGTCTTGCCATGAGCACCACCACCCTTCCCGGCCTGGACGCCGGCACCTGGACCATCGACCCCGCGCACACCGAGGTCGGCTTCGCGGCCCGTCACCTCGTTGTCAGCAAGGTCCGCGGCTCGTTCAGCGGGGTCGAGGGCACGGTCGTCGTCGCCGACCCGGTCGACGGCTCGACCGCTGAGGTCACCGTCCAGATGGACACTGTCTCCACCCGCAGCGCCGACCGCGACACCCACCTCAAGAGCGCCGACTTCTTCGATGTCGAGAACTTCCCGACGATGACGTTCAAGAGCACCTCCTTCGACGGCTCGACCCTCGTCGGCGACCTCACCATCAAGGACGTCACCAAGCCGGTGACCTTCGACGTCTCCTTCGGCGGCGTGCAGACCGACCCGTGGGGCAACACCAAGGCCGGCTTCGAGGCCACCGCCTCGGTCAACCGCAAGGACTGGGGCCTGAACTGGAACGCGGCCCTCGAGGGTGGCGGCGTCGTCGTCTCGGACAAGATCGACCTCGTCCTCGACGTGGAGCTCAACAAGGCCTGAGCCCCGCGGCTCCAGCACCACGGACCTCGTCTCCCGCCGCAGACCCGCCGCAAAGTTATCGGGTTCTCGGGGTAGTAGTCGGCTCACCCGAGTTCATTACTCGGGTGAGCCGACTACTTGTCTGTGGGCCCGTCCCCGCGCGCCGATCCCACCCCCTCAGACAGGCCGGCGCGGCCCCAGCGGTCGGTCTCCGCGCAACGTGACCCGGCGCATGATCCTGGTCGCCGTGTAGTCCCGGTTGGCATAGTGCGCGGTCGACCGGTTGTCCCAGATCCCGACGTCACCGACGGTCCAGCGGTGCCGGATCGTGTTCTCGGGCCTGGTCAGGTGGGCATAGAGGAGCGACAGGATGCCGGCGCTCTCGGCGTCGGACACCCCGACGATGTGCGACGTGAACCCCGGGTTGACGAAGAGCCCCTTGCGCCCGGTCTCGGGGTGCACCCGGACGACGGGGTGCTCGACGGTGGCCAGCTCGGCCACTGCCTCGCCCTCCCACTCGTTGCCCCCGCCACGGCGGCGCAGGTACTGGCCCCACTCGCGGTTGCCGTCGTGGACGGCGGTGAGGTCGTCCACCAGTCGCTGCACGGGTTCGGCCAGCGACTCGTATGCCGCCTGGCTGTCGGCCCAGCTCGTGTCACCGCCCGTGGGTGGCAGCTGGACGGCGCGCAGGATGGAGGCAGCCGGCGGGTTCGGCATGAACGTCACGTCGGTGTGCCAGACGTCGGAGAAGGAGAACTCCGGGTCACTGCTGTCGATGTCGTAGATCTCCGGTCGGGCGGCGTCGACGTCGGCAACGGGGTGACCGACCGTGAGCTGCCCGAGCAGGTTGCCGAAGCGGATCTGGTCCTCGTCGGTGAGCTCCTGCCGGGGGAAGAACAGCACCTTGCGGTCGGCGAGGGCGGCCCGGATCGCCGCGATGTCGGCCGGACCGACCCGGTCCAGGCGCACCCCGTGGACGATCGCCCCGAAGGACGGACCGAGTGGCTCCAGCTCGAGGTGGTCGGGGTCGTCGAGCAGCCCGGCGGGGCTGCTGTCGCGGTCGGTCGTGACCGTCATGGGGAATTCCTCTCGGATGGGTGGTGGATGGGATGCGTCCGGCTCAGGCTGCACCGGGCGTGGCCGCCGACCGGCGCAGCTCGACGGCCAGCTCGCCCCGGATCCGGGCGAACTCGCTGCTCGCCCGGATCTCGGCAGGCTCCACCCCGGTGCGGGGCAGGTCGACGGGCAGGTCCAGGACGATCTGGCCAGGCCGCGCCGACAGGACGACGATCCGGCTGCCGAGGAAGACGGCCTCGTCGACGCTGTGCGTGACCAGGACGGCCGTGCGCCCGGACTCGGCGCTCACCGCCCGCAGGTCCTCCTGGAGCACCTCGCGGGTCAGCGCATCCAGGGCGGCGAACGGCTCGTCGAGGAGCAGGACCGGTGCGGGGACGGCGAGAGCCCGGGCGATCGCCACCCGCTGCTGCTGGCCACCGGAGAGCTCCCACGTATGCCGGGTGGCGAGGCCGACGAGGCCGACCCGCTCCAGGAGCGCATCCCGAGTGGCGGGCCAGTCTCGTTGCGGCACACCGGCATACGAAAGAGCGAGGTCGATGTTGCCGCCCACGGTGCGCCACGGGAGAAGGCGTGGCTGCTGGAAGACGATGCCCGAGTGGCGCCCCGGCACCGGGGCTTCGCCGGCCAGCAGGACGGTCCCCTCCGAGGCCGTGTCGAAGCCTGCGATGAGGCGCAGCAGGGTGCTCTTGCCACAGCCCGAGGCGCCGACGATGACGGCGAACTCCCCCTTGGCGATGGTCAGGTCGATCGGGCCGAGGGCCGGGACCGCGGTGGCTCCCCGCCCGAAGCTGCGCCGGACGGCCGTGACCGCGATGGCCGGCTGCGTGGACGATGACTCAGCTGCCGGTGACATCGGCGAACCCCTTCGTGTAGACGGCCTTGGTGAAGGTGGCCAGATCGGGTGCGGCGTCGATCTTCTTCTGGTCAGCGAGGAACACCGCGCCCTGCTGGAGGTTCTTGCCGACACCACCCGGAGCCGCCTCCGAACCCAACCAGGTGGTCGACGCCTGCTCGGCCGGGGTGAGGAAGATCCCTTGAGCGAGCTGCTTGCTCGCGTCGTCGGCACTGATCCCGAGTTCGGCGCCGATGGCCGCGGCGGCCTGGGCCGGCTGGGACTTGATGGTATTGACCCCCTGGGCCTCGGCCTTGCGCCAGGCGTCGACGACGTCGGGATGGGCGTTGATCAGGGCGTTGCTGACGACCCCGAGGTCCAGGGTCGGGTAGCCGGCCTTGGCCAGCTCCGCGCTGCTGGTCAGCTCGGTGCCCGTGGCGCGCAGGGTGTCCAGTGACGGGAGCCAGACGTATGCCGCGTCGATGTCACCACGCTGCCAGGCGGCGACGATGGCCTGCGGCTGGAGGTCGACCAGCTTGACGTCGGAGTCGCTCAACCCGGCACCGCGCAGCGCGGCGAGCAGGCTGTAGTGCGACGTCGAGGCGAAGGGGGTGGCCACCCGCTTGCCCTTGAGCTGGGCGATCGACGTGATCCCGGTTGCCTTGCGTGCGACGAGGGCCTCGTTGCGGCCGGCGACGTCCAGGACGAAGGCGACCGAGTAGGGGATGTTGAGTGGGGCGGACAGTCCGCGGGCCACCGGGCTGCTGCCGATGGCGCCGATGTCGACGGCCTTGGCGATGAACGCGGTGTTGATGCTCGCACCGGAGTCGAAGGCCTTCCACTCGATCGAGTAGCCGGGCAGCGCCTTCTCCAGCAAGCCCTCGTGCTTGACGACCAGGTCGCCGCTCGGGAACTTCTGGTAGGCGATGACCACCTTCGGACGGGATCCGCCGCCGGCTGCGGAGCCGCCCGCCTGGGTGGCGCCGGCGGCTGTGCACCCGACGAGCCCAGCCGTCGCGACGAGGCCGACGAGGGCCAGGGCAAGGGCACGGGGGCGGGGACTGCGGGGCATGACGAGCCTTTCGGTGGGGTGAACGCGATGGGTGTCGTTTCGGGGGCCCGACCGCGTGGACGACGCGGGTTCGGGACGTGGCGCTGCTCGGGTCAGGTGAGCGAGCGCCACCGGCTGGTGCGCCGGGTGGCCAGGGCGATCGCTCCGTCGATGAGCAGGCCGGAGAAGCCGATGGCGAAGATGCCGACGAGCACGACCGCCGTGTTGTTGTAGTTCTGCGCGTCACGGACCATGCCGCCGATGCCGGGCAGGCCGTTGACGGTCTCGGCCGCGACGACCGAGGAGTAGGCGATGGCCACCGAGAGTCGGACGCCGACGAGGACCTGGGGCAGCGCCGAAGGAATGACGACGTCCCGGATCGTCCCGAGGCGCCCGGCGCCGAGAGATCGAGCCGCCTCGACAAGTGCCTTGGGCGCGCTGCTCACCGCGTCGGCGGTGACGATGGCGACGGGGGGCAGGGCGGCGATCGCGAGCAGCATCAGCTTGGGCTTCTCGTCGATGCCGAACCACACGACGACGAGGCTGAAGTAGGCCAGCGGCGGCAGCGCCCGGACGAAGTTGAGCAGCGGCGCCAGAACGATCCCGATGGGTCGGATCGTGCCCATGAGCAGCCCGAGGACCAGTCCGGCACCCACCCCGGCGCTCGCGCCGATGCCGATCCGCCGCAGGCTCGTCGCGAGGTGGCCCCACAGGGTCAGCCCGTTGTAGCCCGCGCCGGCCGGGTTGGCCAGGTCGAGGAAGGTGTGCCACACGAGCAGCGGCGAGGGCCGCAGCGTCGGGTCCGGCTTGCCCCAGGCCGAGACGGCCCACCAGATGGCGACCAGCGCGACCACTGCTCCGACCCGCAGGGCGACCTCGCGGGCGACCTGACGTCGGGCGGCCGATGAGGACCGGGGGGTCGACGGGGGCTGGGTCCGAGCCGGGCGTCGCGTGGCCGTCGCCTGCGGGCCCGTCAGGTCGTGAATGGTCGTCGCGCTCATGGCATAACCGTATGCAGTGATACCCATAACCGTCGGTTACATCTCACATCGCAAGATTCCTACTGGTTCAGTAGGAGATGTCCGCCTCCCTCGCGGACAGCGGTGGCGCTTCGAACCCCGTGTCGGCCGCACCCGACAAGCCCCTTGTGCACCCGAGAACGAAACTCGGGTGCACTAGGGACTACCCCGAGAACCCGATGATTTTGGTCAGCGGAGGAGGGCGGCGGCGCGCAAGGCGTAGTAGGTCAGGATGATCTGGGCGCCGGCGCGCTTGATCCCGACGAGGGACTCGAGCATCACCCGGTCGCGGTCGATCCAGCCACGCTCGGCGGCCGCCTCGATCTGGGAGAACTCCCCCGAGATCTGGTATGCAGCGACCGGCACGTTCGAGATCTCGGCGGCGGCCGCGATGATGTCCAGGTGCGGGCCGGCCGGCTTGACCATGACGATGTCGGCGCCCTCGGCCAGGTCGAGCTCGATCTCGCGGATCGCCTCGGTCGCGTTGGCGGGGTCCTGCTGGTATGCCGCGCGGTCACCGACCAGCGAGGACTGGACCGCCTCGCGGAACGGGCCATACAGACCGGAGGTGTACTTGGCGGCATACGCGAGGATGACGGTGTCGAGGAAGCCGGCTCCGTCGAGCGCTTCGCGGACGACGGCGACCTGGCCGTCCATCATCCCGGAGAGCCCGAGCACGTGGGCCCCGGCACGGGCCTGGGCCAACGCCATCGCGGCATACCGCTCGAGCGTCGCGTCGTTGTCGACCGAGCCGTCGGCGGCGAGCACGCCGCAGTGACCGTGGTCGGTGAACTCGTCGAGGCACAGGTCGGTCATGACGACCAGGTCTTCGCCGAACTCGGACACCAGGCGCTCGACCGCCACGTTGAGGATGCCGGATGGGTCATCGGCGCCCGAGCCACGCGCGTCCTTGACGAGCGGAACACCGAAGAGCATGACCCCGCCGACTCCCGCCTCGACGCACCGATGTGCTTCTGCGACAAGGGAGTCCAGCGTGTGCTGGACCACGCCGGGCATCGCCTCGATGGCCACCGGAGCCGTGATGCCCTCGCGGACGAAAACCGGCAGGACGAGCTCGGCAGGATGCAGCCGGGTCTCGGCAACCAGACGGCGCAATGCCGGCGTGCGACGCAGCCGCCGCGGCCGCAGATAGGGTCCGGTGCTCACCGGCGGCGGGCGCCCGACCTGCGCGCCGACGGTCGCTGCACCGCGCGACCGGCCGACGCGGCCTCGGTCGCCAGGGCGCGGCCGTGGTCGGCGAGGGAGTCCACGAGCGCATCGGCGGACGCCTCGGTGGCGAGGACGTCGACCCGCAGGCCGTGCTCCTCGGCCGTCTTGGCGGTCTGCGGACCGATGCAGGCGATGACCGTCGAAGCATGCGGCTTGCCGGCGATGCCGACCAGGTTGCGGACTGTCGAGCTCGAGGTGAAGACCACCGCGTCGAAGGCGCCGTTCTTGATCGCCTCGCGGATGGACGCCGCAGGCGGGGCGGCCCGGACGGTCCGGTACGCCGTGACGTCGTCGACCTCCCAGCCCATGTCACGCAGTCCGGCGACGAGGGTGTCGGTGGCGATGTCGGCACGCGGCAGGAAGACCCGGTTGATCGGGTCGAGCACCTCGTCGAACTCCGGCCACTCGGCGAGCAGCCCGGCCGCCGAGGACTCTCCCGAGGGCACCAGGTCGGGGTTGATGCCCCACTCGTGCAGCGCGGCGGCGGTCACACCGCCGACGGCAGCGATCTTCAGGCCGGCGAAGGCGCGGGCGTCGAGCCCGAGCTCCTCGAACCGCTCCCGGACGGCCCGCACCGCGTTGACCGAGGTGAAGCCGATCCACTCGTAGCGCCCGGTGACCAGGCCCTTGACCGCCCGCTCCATCTGCTGCGGGGTGCGCGGCGCCTCGACCGAGATGGTCGGGACGACGGTGGAGGTGGCGCCATAGGACTGGAGCCGCGAGCTGATGCCGCCGGCCTGGTCCTTGGTGCGCGGGACAAGGACGTTCCAGCCGAACAGCGGCTTCGTCTCGAACCAGGACAGCGTCGTGCGCAGCTCGACGGTGGGGCCGACGACGGCCAGGGCGGGGAAGTTCACATCGGCGAGAACCCGGCTCACCTCGCCGAGCGTCGTGGTCAGGGTGACCTGGTCGGTCGTCGCGCCGCGCTCGGTGATCGCGACCGGCGTCTGCGGTGCACGACCCGCCGCGAGGAGACCGCCCAGGGTGGCGGCCAGGGTCTCGGGCACACCGAGGGCGACCACCGTCACCGAGTCGTCGACCGAGGCCGACAGGTCGGCGAGCCGGTCACCGGCGAGGACGTGGACCGCCCGGGTCGCGCCCGCGGTGAGCGGGATGCCGGCGTATGCCGGGACCGCGCCGACCGCACTCACACCGGGGACGATGTCGAACGGCACGCCGGCCTTGTGCAGGGCGGCGGCCTCCTCGGCCAGCCCGTTGAAGAACGCCGGGTCGCCGTCCATCAGCCGGACGACGAGACCGCCCGGGACCGCCTTGGCGGCGCGGACGACGAGCTTGGCGCGGCTGGCGTGGGTGAGGCGCTGGCCGTGGTCGCCGTGTCCGGCGTCGACGATCTCGACCTCGGCCCGGGCGTGGCGTGCGACGAACTCCTCGCGCGCGACCTGGTCGATGACGACGACGTCGGCGACGGCGAGGAGCTCGACCGCGCGGACGGTGAGGAGGGCGTCGTCGCCGGGGCCGGCGCCGACAAAGGCCACGCGGGCGGTGCGCGGCTGGCTGGGGATGGTGGTCGTGGGGCTCACGTGTGCTGCTCCGGGAGGTCTGGGGCGGTGTGCTGGACGTCGGCGGCGGCGGATGGTGCGGATCCATCCGCCTGGGCTGGGTCTGGTGGTCGAGCCAGGTCTGCGGCCCCGTCGTCGAGAAGGAGACGGGCCAGTCGTATGCCGAGCGCGGACGCCTCTTCGACGGTCCCGACGATCGAGCGGCGCAGCTCGGCCGAGCCGTCGACCGAGCCGACGAACGAGCGGAGCGACAGCTCGTCGCCGGCGACGCCTTCGACGACCTCGGCGAGGGCACCGACCGGGGCGGAGCAGCCGGCCTCGAGGGCAGCCAGCAGGCTGCGCTCGGCCGTCACACAGGCCCGGGTGTCGGCGTCGTCGAGGGCACCGAGCAGCTGGACGAGGTCGCCGTCGACCGCCCGACACTCGATGGCCAGAGCGCCCTGCCCGGGAGCGGGCAGACACTGGAGTGGGTCGAGGGTCTCGGTGATGTCCGCCAGCCGGTCGAGCCGACCCAGGCCGGCGCGCGCGAGGACGACGCCGTCGAGCTCACCGGAGGTGACCTTGCCGACCCGGGTGTCGACGTTGCCGCGCACCGGGACGACGGACAGGCCCAGGCCCAGGGCGTTGAGCTGGGCCTCGCGACGAGGCGAGCCGGTGCCGACCCGGGCGCCGGCGGGCAGCTCACCGAGGGTCAGCCCGTCGCGGGCGACCAAGGCATCACGGGGGTCCTCGCGGGACGGGATCGCGGCGAGGGTCAGGCCCGGCTCGAGCTGCGTCGGCAGGTCCTTGAGCGAGTGGACGGCCAGGTCGATCTCGTCCTCGTGCAGGGCTGCTCGCAGAGCGGAGACGAAGACTCCGGTCCCACCGATCGAAGTGAGCGGCGCGTCGGACAGGTCACCCTGGGTGACGACGATGACGAGCTCGACGTCGCGCCCGAGGGCTCGGATCGCATCGGCGACGCGGGTCGACTGGGCGACCGCGAGCGCGCTGCGACGGGTGCCGAGCCGGAGAGCGGGATCGGTCATGACAGGTCCACCGCCTCCGCAGGTGGGGTCGACACGGCGGCCGTGTCGCGGGGGTCGAGGTCGAAGAGCTCACGCAGCGCGTCGGCATACCGGCTGCCGGAGCCGTCGCTCGCGAGCTCCTTGACCCGGACGGTGGGCGTGTGGAGCAGCTTCTCGACGATCCGGTGGACCGACCGGCGGACCTCGTCACGCTCGGCGTCGGTCAGCTCCGGGGTCCGGCGCTGCAGGCGGGTCAGCTCGGTGTCGACGACGTCGGCAGCCCGGGCGCGGAGGGCAGCCACGGTCGGAGCGACGCTCTCGGCGCTGCGGGCGGTGAGGTACTCACCCACCTCGCCGACGACGAGGTCACGCACCTGCTGGACCTGCGGGCCGGTGGAGGTGTCGGCGAGGTCGGCGCGCAGCGACTCCAGGTCGATCCGGGTCACTCCGGGCAGCGTGGCGACAAGGGGGTTGACGTCGTGGGGGACGGCGAGGTCGACATAGACCTGCGCACCACCACGACGAGCGGCCACCGAGGAGGACGCGAGGTCGAGGTCGACGACGAGGCCGCTGGCTCCGGTGCTCGTGACGACGATGTCGGCGGCAGCCAGGGCGGAGCCGAGGTCAGCCAGCGAAACGGCATACGCACCAACGCGTTCCGCGAGCCGGACCGCCTTGGCGTGGGTCCGGTTGACGACGGCGAGCCGGGAGACGCCGAGCCGCGCGGCGGTCGTGGCGGCGAGCGAGGACATGCCACCGGCGCCGACGACGAGAACGCTGAGCGTGGACAGCGGCCCGAGCAGCCGCGACGCGTGGGCCAGCGCGGCCTCGACGAGCGACACGGACACCGAGTCGATGTCGGTCTCGGTGTGCGCCCGCTTGCCGACGCGCAACGCCTGCTGGAAGAGGGTGTTGAGGGCCGGGCCGACCTCATGGCGACGCTGGCCCTCGGCGAGCGCCTCGCGGAGCTGGCCAAGGATCTGGGCCTCACCGACCGCCATCGAGTCCAGGCCACAGGCGACGGTGAAGGCGTGCGCGATGGCCCGGTCCTCGTAGTGGACGTAGAGCTGGTCGCGCAGCTCTTCGCGCGGGACGCCGGTGACCTCGACGAGGGCGTCAGTGAGGTCGGCGAGCCCGCCGTGGAAGGCCGACACATCGGCATACAGCTCGGTGCGGTTGCACGTGGACACGACGAGCGCCTCGTCGACGTGCTCGCCGGACAGGAGCCGCGACCCGAGCCGGGAGCGCGCGGGTGCATCGAGCGCGACCGACTCCAGGAGGGTGAGCGGTGCGGTGCGGTGGGAGATGCCGAGGGCGAGCAGGCTCATACGGGGTCCCCGCGGCGGACTGTGGAGGAGCGGAGCGGGGGAACTGGACGTCGTGGGGTGTTCACGCGCGCGCCTCCTGCAGGTGGGTCGGCGGCTCGACCTTGCGCTGCTCGTGGAACGCGAGGATCTGCAGCTCGGTCGACAGGTCGACCTTGCGGACGACGACGCCGTCAGGGACGGTGAGCATCGTCGGGGCGAAGTTGAGGATGGACCGCACGCCCGCGTCGACGAGCCGGTCGCTCACGTCCTGCGCCGAGTCGGCCGGGGTGGCGATGACGCCGATCGCCAGACCCTCCAGGACCAGCTCGGGCAGGTCGGTGACGGGTCGGACCACGAGCCCGGCGATCCGCTCCCCGTGGAGCAGCTCGTTCTGGTCGAGCAGCGCCACGATCCGGAAGCCCTTGGTCGCAAAGCCGCGGTATGCCGCGAGCGCCCGGCCGAGGTTGCCCATCCCGACGATGGCCACCGGCCAGTCGTGGGTCTGGCCGAGGGCGAGGGAGATCTGGTAGGCAAGGTGGTCGACGTCGTAGCCGACGCCGCGCACGCCGTAGGAGCCGAGCTGGGAGAGGTCCTTGCGGACCTTGGCCGACCGGACGCCGGTCGCGGCGGCCAGGTCCTCGGAGGAGATCGACGTCGTGCCCTGCTCGGCGAACCCGCGCAGGGCACGGAGGTACTCGGGGAGTCGGGCGACCGTCACCTCGGGGATACCCCGACGAGCGCTCTGGTCGATCGACACGATGTGCGCACTCCTTCTGTGATGGCCGCGTCCACAGTACGTCCTTGTGAAGAGATGCACAAAGTCACAAAGGGCCCGGTGAGACGGGTCACCGGCCGGTGGGGTATGTGGTTCGACCGCCGGCCGACGGCGCTCGGTCGGTGGCTGACACTGTGCTCAGTCCGTGCTCAGGACCGCGCGCAACCGGGCTGCATCCACCCGCCAGTAGTCGTGCTGGAGACCGTCGACGAGAGTCACCGGGATCATCTCCGCGTACCGGGCGCGCAGGGCCGGGTCGTCGTGGATCGAGACCTCGGTCCAGCCGGTCCCGAGCTCGGTGCAGACCTGCTCGATGACCCCTCGGGCCACGTCGCACAGGTGGCAGCCGGGCTTGCCGATGAGCGTCACGCGGGGCGCCTTGCCATCACTCACCGCTTCACCGTATGCCGTGGCCCACGCTGCGGTGGCGCTCACCACAGCGATCGGCGACGATCTGGGGGAGAATGACCCGCTGGAGGAGGCCGGACCTTGGGACGAGTGGGCGACGCTGCCCGGCGGTGGTTGCACCGTCGGGGCGATGCCGCATGTCCCGATCCGGTAGTCGTCCGCGTGCCCAATGCTCGTCTCACCCCGGCATACGGACTCGCGTCCCCGGGCCACCACCTCGGAACCGGGCGGTTCCTCGACGACCTGCGCACCGTCCTGTCGGCCATCGACGAACCCCACCGGCAGACGCTCACCGACGTCGCGGCCCGGGCCGGGTTCGCCGAGGGTCAGGCGCCGAGCGACTTCCAGCGGGTCGCCGCGCTCCTGGAGCTGGCCCAGAAGGGCGACGCCGAGGCGTTCGGGCTGATCTACGAGCGCTACGTCGACCAGGTCTACCGGTTCCTCTACGTCCGGGTGGGCAACGTGCAGCTCGCCGAGGACCTCACGAGCGAGACGTTCGTGCGGGCGCTGCGGCGCATCGACTCCTTCTCCTGGCAGGGACGGGACATCGCCGCATGGTTCATCACCATCGCCCGCAACCTGATCATGGACAACGCGAAGTCGGCCAGGTACCGGCTCGAGGTGTCGACGGCCGACATGCTCGACGCCGACCAGCGGGCCGACGCCGCGCCGGAGGAGGAGGTCCTCACCCGGGTGCGTGACGCCCGGCTCGTCGACGCGATCAAGACGCTCAAGCCGGAGCAGGCCGAGTGCCTCGTGCTCCGCTTCCTCCAGGAGCTGTCGCTCGCCGAGACCGCGGAGGTGCTCGGCAAGTCCGAGGGCGCCGTCAAGCAGCTCCAGCTGCGTGCCGTCAGGGCGCTTCGCAAGGAGCTGGAGGGCGAGCAATGGTGACCGCCCGCACGCGTGACCTCACGGCGGAGACGTCGTTGTCATGGTGTGGAACCGGTGGGAAGAGAGGCGAGGTGAGCGCATGCCGTTGGTGACGCGCACCGCCGACCGCCTCGAGCGGGGACTCCTGGGCGAGCCGGTCACGTCGGAAGAGCTCACCGAGCTCGTCCGGCTCGCCCACTCCCTGCCGCCGGCGACCCGGCTCGTTCCCGGGCCCTCGGCCGACTTCGTGTCCCGTCTCGGGGTCCAGCTCCGCGAAGAGGCTGCCCGTCTCCCGGTCGTCGCGAGGAGTCCCACACCGACCAAGGCCTCCCCCGCCCGTGCCCCGGCGCGCCGCACGACGACGGTGCCGACCGTCCTCAAGCTGGGCGGTCGTGGCCTCAGGCTCGGCATCGCCGGCCTGGCCGTGGTGGCCGTCCTGCTCAGCGGGCTGGGCGTCGCGTCGCGCTCGGCCGTGCCCGGTTCACTGCTCTACCCGGTCAAGGAGCTGCTCGACAGGGTCGCCGTGGGCCTCGCCGGCTCCCACTACGACACCGGCATGACCTACCTCGGCCAGGCCCAAGGCCACGTGAGCGACGCGCGCAAGCTGACTGCCTCCCACGCCGAGATCGGGCCGGTCGACATCGCCCTGACCTCGGCGATCACCGATGTGCAGGCGGCCCAGCGCGAGTTCGTCCTGGACTACGCCTCGACCAAGGCCGATCGCGACGTCCTGGCCATGCGCGACTTCGCGACCCAGGTCCTCCCGCAGCTGGATGTCCTGCGCCCGTCGATCCTGCCCGCGGCCAGGCCCACCCTCGACCAGCTCATTGCCCTCCTGCGGCCGTATGCCGCGGGCGCCGGTCTCCCCGCGACGCTGCCCGGCGACGGGGTGCGCATTAGCCCGACCGGGACGCTGCCCGGCGCCCAGCCGACGGGACCGACGTCGGGGACCCCCGGATCCGCGACGTCCGGTCACGGTCAGCCCGGGGCGAGCGGCTCCACCGGCTCCACGGGGCCGGGTGGCTCCTCGAGCGGCGGCCTGCCGGGCATCCCCGGAGGGCCGACCCTGCCGGTCAACCCGCCGTCCTCCCCCGGCGTGAGCGTCAGCCTGCCGGGCGCGACGGTGACGGTGGGCCCGACGGGCGGCGGCGTGGTCGTCACGCCGACCATCGGCCCGATCAAGCCCACGGTGAGCATCACCATCCCGCCGGTGACGAGCCTCCTCCCGACCACGCTCCCGCCGATCCTGCCGACGACGCTGCCGGCCCTCCCCACCGCCCTGCCCACGGCGCCGTTCAAGGTCGGTGACACGGTGAAGATCCTTTCGGGCATCAACAAGAACCTCACCGGAACGGTGACCAAGGTCGACACGACGAAGAAGCTGGTCACCGTCAAGCTGCTCGTGCTGACCGTGACGCTCCCCTACGGGGCGCTCGCTAAGGTCTGATAACCGCCGCCCCCACCGCGCTGTGGGCTTCCCGTCGCGGCCGGGCCCACGAACAGGCAGTGCGGTCAGCGCGTCGCCAGCCCCGCGGCTACCTGAGCGTGGACGCGATCGTGGGCACCCGGCATACGGGATGACTGCCTGTTGCCCGGCACGGGTCGGTCCGAATAGGACCGGTCAGAAGAAGACCGAGCGGCGCTGCATGAGCAGCGCGTAGAGCGTCTGCTGGATCGTCTCGCGGATCTGGTCGGTGAGGTCGAAGACAAGCATCGGGTCGTCGGCTGCCGCCGGGTCGAGTGAGGCGGTGTCGACGGGCCGCCCGAACTCGATGATCCACTTGCTGGGCAACGGGATCAGGCCGAGCGGGCCGAGGAGGGGGAAGGTCGGTGTGATCGGGACGTAGGGCATCCCGAGCAGCCGGGCGAGGGAGGGGATGTTGCCGACGAGCGGGTAGATCTCCTCGGCGCCGACGATGCTGCACGGGATGATCGGCACCTGGCTCTTGATCGCCGCCGACACGAACCCGCCGCGCCCGAACCGCTGCAGCTTGTAGCGCTCCTTGAACGGCTTGCCGACGCCCTTGAACCCCTCCGGCCAGACGCCGACGAGCTCGCCGGAGGTGAGTAGCCGCTCCGCATCCGGGTTGGAGGCGACCGTCGAGCCGGAGCGCCGCGCGAAGGTGCCGAGGAAGGGGGTCTGGAAGACCAGGTCGGCGCCGAGCATCCGGAGGTACCGGTGCTGGGGGTGCTCGTCGTGGACAGCGACCTGGGTCATCAGCGAGTCCATGGCGACGGTGCCGGAGTGGTTGGCGACGATGAGGGCGCCACCGGTCGCCGGGATGTTCTCGATGCCGCGGACCTCGACGCGGAACCACGTCCGGTAGAGCGGGCGCAGCAGTGGCAGAGCGATGTGGTCGGTGAAGTCGGCGTCGAAGCCGAAGTCGTCGACCGTGAAGTCGCCGGCGATCCGGCGCCGCACGTATGCAAGGGTTCTCGCGACCTGGTCCTCGATGTCAGCCGGGTCGATGCCGGCCGCGGTCGCGGCGACCCGCAGGGTCGAGATGGCGACCTTGAGGAACTCCTCGACGCCTGGGACGACCTGGGTCGAGGCGGCCGCGGCGGCGTGCACGGCCTCGGCCGGGGTCGCTGCCGTCGCCAGGTCGGCGTCGGTGACGGCCTTGAGCGGGCGCGATGCGCGGCGCGCGGCGATCTCGGCGCGGGTCGGCCGGGTTCGTCCCCCGGACTTGGCCGCCGCCTTGCGGCTCGGACCGCTGGTCACGGTGGGCTGCGGCCGGTGCCGGGGAGTGACCTGCTTCGGCGCCGAAGCCGTTGCCTCAGAAGGATTTTCGAGCTTCTCGTATGCCGTGGTGCTGGGTTCGGGGGTCGTAGCCGGGGTCGGGTCGACGCGGGGCGCCTTGGTGGCCGCGCGCTTGGTCGTCGCGGCGGACCCGGCCTTCGCGGTGGCCTTGGGAGCCGAGGTCCGGGCGCTCGGGACGCTCGGCGCGGACGGGACGGCTGATGTTGGCGGGGCTTGCTCGGACCCCGCGATGAGCGGGGTGGAGCGGCGTCGGGCGCGTTCTCCCCCAGCCCGAGCGGCACCCGCAGCGACGCTGCCACGGCGAGCGACCGGCATACGGGCTGGGGTTGCGCGTCGCGAACTCGGTTGGGACGCCTGGGTTTCGGCCATCAGCCAGCCTCCTGATGGGTGTTGTTGCTGCCGCCGCTGCGCAGGGTGCGGGCGAAGTCCTCGAAGGCCTCGCGCGTCGTGTAGCGGGGGGTGAAGTCGAGCACCTCACGCATGGCCGTCGTGTCGAGGCCGCGACCGTAGGCGAGGAAGTCCATCTGGTCCGGAGAGAAGTCGGCGACGCCGCTGCGCTTGACGAGTGAGCCGAGCGGGCCGGCGGCAAACATGGGTACGGGCACCGGGATGCGTCCGGCGATGGCGGCTGCCTGGCCCACCGTGATGACGCCGTCGCCGGCGACGTTGACGATGCCCGAGACGTCACCGAGGACGGCAAGGACGAGGGCGTCGACGGCGTCGTCCTCGTGGACGAACTGCATCCGCGCGTCGTGCCCGAGCGGGATGGGCAGGACCGGCAGGCCGAAGTAGTCCGTGATCGAGGTCCGGATCCCGGGGCCGACGATGTTGGCGAAGCGCAGCATCGCGATCGAGACGTCGGGGCGGCGGCGGGAGAAGCCGCGGACGTAGCCCTCGACCTCGACCGAGTCCTTGCCGAAGCCGGCCCGCGGCATCCGCTTGGCGCTCATCCCCTCGGTGAACATCGCCGGGTCCCGCGGGCTCGAGCCGTAGACGGCGGCCGAGGACTTGACGACGAGCCGCTTCACCGACGCTGCCTTCTGGCAGGCCGCGAGCAGCTGCATCGTGCCGATGACGTTGATCTCCTTCTGGGAGGTCCGGCCGCCGGCGAAGGTCGGGGTGGCGATGACGTTCATGTGCACGACGGTGTCGACGCCGGCCTGCTCGATGATCTTGCCGATCATCGGGTTGCGGATGTCGGCGCGCACGAACTCGGTCGCCCCGATGTCGTGCGGTGGTGGGATGACGTCGACCCCGATGACCCGCTCGATCTCGGGCATGGCCGAGAGGCGGGCGGCGACTCGGCCACCGAGGTAGCGGGAGACGCCCGTCACGAGAACGACGGATGCCACGGGGCTCCTTCCAGGACCGGTTCGAGCCCAGCCTAACGAGGCCGGGTGTGGCGCGGCTCCCCTTGCGGTGGGAAGTGTGTCGACCGCCTCATCGACGGTTTTCGTATGCCGGTCCGGGGCATAGGAGAACGGCCCCCGACCGGGTGTCCCGGTGGAGGCCGTCTGCTCACTTCTTGTTGCGACGCTGGTGGCGCGTCTTGCGAAGCAGCTTGCGATGCTTCTTCTTCGCCATGCGCTTGCGGCGCTTCTTGATCACAGAACCCATGAATGTCCTTGCAGTGTGAGTGGTGGCGTGCCGACGGGACACGCAAACGCACCACGCCGAACAGACGGCTCAGCGTACCGCCCTGCGCGGGCGGGCCCCAAACTCGTCCTTGCGGCGGACACGATTGGGCCTGTCGGAGGCTTCCGGCGGCGGCGCGCTTGGTCTGGTTCGGGTGCCCGTCGATGCGCGCCGCTTGTGAAGGAGTTCACTTGCGCTGCAGCGAAACTGGCAGTGTCCGGGACTGGACATGTGTTCGCGTACAGGTGTACGATAGGGGTATGACCGCGGCACCCGCACTCGACCCACCCGCGCGGCCACGGTCCAGCTGTATGCCGCAGCCCGGCCGGCCGTCGCGATGGCCGGGCTGGGCTCGGCTGGGCTGGTCGACTTCGTCGGTGAGTGTCAGGCCGGGTTCCGGGCGTTGGAGGCGGCCCAGACGTTGGCGGTGGCCCGGTTGGCGGCCACCGAGGAGGTCATCACCCAGAAGGAGGCCGGTCAGGGTCTGGGGTATCGGCGGTTGGATGCGCCGGACCTGGTCTCCGGAGGTGTTGGGGCTGTCCGCGCAGCAGGCCGGGCCGACAGGGCACGCGGCGGGACGGGTCGCCGCAAGGGTCGGGTGTTCGCGGGCAGCCGAGCACCCGGCATACGGGACCGAACCGCTGCCGGTACTGGCGGGTAGTTTGGAGGGCATGACGGAGCAGCTTGACTACGACGTCCTCATCGTCGGTGCCGGCATCTCGGGGATCGACGCGGCATACCGGATCCAGACCATGTGCCCGGACCGCACCTACGCGATCCTCGAGGCGCGCGAGTCGATGGGTGGGACGTGGGACCTGTTCCGGTACCCCGGGATCCGCTCCGACTCGGACATGTACACGCTCGGCTTCCCGTTCGAGCCGTGGCAGAGCGACGTGTCCATCGCCGACGGCCCGAGCATCCTGGCCCATATCAGGCAGACGGCGGACAAGCACGGCATCAGTGGTCGAACCCGATACTCGCACAAGGTGATCCATGCCAACTGGGACAGCGGACGGGCACGCTGGACGGTCGAGGTCGAGACGCCGCAAGGCCCTATCCGGCTGACCTCGCGATGGATCCACCAGGCCAGTGGCTACTACGACTACGAGCACCCGTACCTGCCCGACTTCCCGGGCCGAAAGACCTTCGACGGTACCTTCATCCACCCCCAGCACTGGCCCGAGGGCCTCGACGTCTCCGGCAAGCGGGTGGTCGTCATCGGCTCCGGCGCGACGGCCGTGACGCTCGTCCCGGCCCTCGCCGAGCAGGGGGCGACGGTGACCATGCTCCAGCGCTCTCCGAGCTACATCCTCGCCCTGCCCGGCAAGGACGCGATCGCCGGCCAGCTCCGCAAGCACTTGCCCGCGCAGCGGGCCCACAACCTGATCCGGTGGAAGAACATCGTCGTCAACCTCGGCCTCTACAAGCTGTCGCGCCGGGCACCCCGACTCGTCGGCGGGCTGCTGTCCCGGGCCGCCGAACGCGCCACGAGCGACGTCGCGGTTCAACCCGGAACCTTCCGGCCGCGCTACAACCCGTGGGACGAGCGGCTCTGCATCGTTCCTGACGGCGACCTCTTCCGGGCGCTCCGCGACGGCTCGGCGTCGATCATCACCGACACCATCGACTCCGTTGTGCCAGAAGGGATCCGGACGAGCAGCGGCACCACGATCCCGGCCGACGTCATCGTCTCGGCGACGGGTCTGACCCTCCGCGTCGGCGGCGGCACGACCTTCGACGTCGACGGCATTCCGGTCGACGTCGCGAGCAAGTACCTCTACCGCGGGCTCATGCTCGAGGACGTCCCCAACCTCACCTTCGCCATCGGCTACACCAACGCCTCCTGGACGCTGCGTGCCGACCTCTCGGCCCAGTACGTATGCCGGTTGCTCAACCACCTGCGTGCCACCGGCGCGGCATACGCCTACCCGAGCCCGACCAAGCAGCTCACGCCGAACCCTCTCCTCGGCCTGAGCAGCGGCTACATCCGCCGAGCCGAGGCGACACTGCCGATGTCCGGTGGCGTCGACCCGTGGCAGGTGCACCAGAGCTACCTTCGCGACCGCAAGGACATCGGCACATCCGACGTCACCGAGGACATGGTGTTCGTCCCGCCGGCACTCACACCGAGACCTGCCAGCGCGTTGAACTGACATGACCACGATGATCCTGAACCGGCACGACGCCGCCACCTCCCGGCATACGACCATCACAACCCGCATCGGTGACCTCACCCTGGTCGCTGACGGTGGCGCCATCACCGGGATCTACTTCCCGGGCCACTGGACTCTCCCCGATGCGACAGGCTTCGGAACCCATGTGGGACAAGGGGATCCGCTGCTCGACGCGATGGGTGAGGAGCTGGTGGCCTACCTGGAAGGCGAGCTGCGGACCTTCGCCACACCGCACCGGGCCGACGGCTCCGACCTCGAGCGCGCGGTCTGGGCCGACCTCGAGCGGATCGACTACGGCGCGACGACGACCTACGGACGTCTCGCCGCGGCATACGGGAAGCCCGGGATGGCCCAGGCGATCGGCCACATCGTCGGGGCGAACCCCCTGTCGATCGTCATCCCGTGCCATCGGGTGGTCGGGGCGGGCGGGTCACTGACGGGGTATGCCGGTGGGCTGGGCCGCAAGCGCTACCTGCTCGACCTCGAGGCCTACCTCACCGGGCAGACCCTCATCGACCCGCGCGACTGGGCGCCTCAGGCCGAGAGCGCTTTGGTGATGTCGTCGACCAGCTCCTCGGGCTTGGTCGTCGGGGCGTAGCGGTCGATGACCGTGCCGTCCTTGCCCACGAGGAACTTGGTGAAGTTCCACTTGATCTTGCCGCCGAGCACCCCGCTCCTGGAGTCCTTGAGCCACTGGTAGAGCGGGTGCGTCTCGGGACCGTTGACATCGATCTTGTCGAACATCGGGAAGGTCACGCCGTAGTTGGCCTGGCAGAACTCCTCGATCTCGTCAGCGCTGCCCGGCTCCTGGCCGCCGAACTGGTTGCACGGGAAGCCGAGGATGACCAGGCCGTCGTCCTTGTGCGACTCCCACAGCTTCTCCAGACCTTCGTACTGGGGCGTGAAGCCGCACTTGCTCGCCGTGTTGACCACCAGCACGACCTTGCCGGCGTATGCCGCGAGGTCCTGGTCCTGGCCGGTGAGGGTGGTGGCGTGGAAGTCCGAGAGGGTCGTCATGACCTCATCGTCGCACCGGAGCCTGCCTCCGGTACAGGCGGGTCAGGGTGTCGTCCGCCAAGGGTCGACGACCTCAACACCAAGCCCCTTGAAATCCTTCACGGTTCGCGTCGCGATGGTGGCGCAGACCGTGCGAGCGACCGCCGCGACAAGGGCATCCATGGTCGCGATCGGGTGGCCAGTGGCCCTATTCAGGGCCACCAGCTCCGCGTATGCCGCGGCGCACTCGTCGGTGAACGGCACGGTGGCCTCGACTCGGGACAGGGCGGTGTCGACAGCGTCGGTGAGCGCATCACGGCGCCGCCCGGACGGGAGCAGTGCCATGCCCGCCAGGAGCTCGGCACGGTTGAGGACTGTCGTGACCATGGGCTCGGCGACACCCAGGACCCACCGGATCGCTGAACGGCGACGGTTCTCCTGAATCAGGCGGGAGCGGCGCCTTTCCTTTAGGTGAGCAGTGTTCGTGCGTCGTGGAAGGCTGCGCTGAGTGAGGTCAGGGTGAGCCCGTCGAGGGTGGGCCGGGTCGCGGCTCCGACCTGCGTCGCGCTGAGATGGGTGACTGCCAGGGTCGGCACACCGGCTGAGGTTGCCGAGCGAACTCCTGGTTCGGAGTCTTCGATGGCCAGACAGTCGACTGGGCGGACCCCAAGGCGTTGCGCGGCAGTCTGGTAGGGCTCTGGATGGGGTTTGCCGTGCTGCACTGACTGACCGTCGATCACCAGGGTGAAGGTGTCGCGGGGCAATTGACCAATCGCGGCCTCGATGAACACTGGCCAGGCGCTGGTGACCAGGGCCTGAGGTATGCGATGCGCGGTGAGTTCGTCCAGCAGGGCACGCGCCCCGGCACACCACGGGACGTGGTCTTTCAGTCGGGCGATGACTCCAGTGATGATGCGGTGACTGACCTCAAGGGCATCTGAAGTCGGTGGCCGGGGTGAACGGGACAGCAGGTAGGCGCTCGACTCGATCATCGTCATGCCCACCAGCGTGCGCCGGTCGGTCGCCGTCCAGGTTCCGCCAGCGTGCTCGACAAACTGCTGCTGCTCGGCGTGCCACAGCGGTTCGCTGTCGATAAGAGTCCCGTCCAAATCCCACAGCACCGCCTGTGGAATGTCGGGGTTGGTCAACGTTGCGGCCTCCATCAAAGGCATCATGCCCGACCAGATACGACCTAGGTGGCGAGCTCTCCAAAGGTCGTGAGGTCAGCTGGAGCTGGACGTGGCCCACAGGTTGATGCCGGCGTCGACGGCGTGCTTGTCGATCCTGGCCAGCTCGGCGTCGGTGAAGCCCAGGTTCTGCACGGCGTCCAGGGAGTTGTCGAGCTGCTCGACGCTCGAGGCACCGATGAGCACAGACGTGACGCGCGGGTCGCGAAGTGCCCAGGCGAGGGCCATCTGGGCCAGGGACTGGCCGCGCGCCTTGGCCATCCGGTCCAGCGCCCGGATGTGCTTGAGGGCAGCGTCGGAGAGCAGCGACGGGTCGAGCGACTTGCCCTGTGCCGCACGGGAGCCCGCGGGGATGCCCTTGAGGTACTTCTTGGTCAGCATGCCCTGTGCCAGCGGGCTGAACGCGATGCACCCCACGCCGGTCTCGCCGAGGGCGTCGAGAAGGGATTCTTCGATCCACCGGTTGAGCATCGAGTACGACGGCTGGTTGATGAGGATCGGCGTGCCGAGGTCGCGGGCGATGGCGACCGCCTCGCGGGTCCGCTCGGCGGAGTACGAGGAGATCCCGGCATACAGCGCCTTCCCTTGTCGCACGAGGGAGTCCAGCGCGCCCATCGTCTCCTCGAGCGGCGTCGTCTCGTCGAAGCGGTGGCTGTAGAAGATGTCGACGTAGTCCAGCCCGAGCCGCGCGAGGGACTGGTCGGCGGAGGCGATGACGTACTTGCGCGAGCCGCCGCCCTGACCGTACGGTCCCGGCCACATGTCGTAGCCCGCCTTGCTGGAGATGACCAGCTCGTCGCGGTACGGGCGGAAGTCGCGCGCGAAGATCGTCCCGAAGTTTCGCTCGGCAGCCCCGTACGGCGGGCCGTAGTTGTTGGCCAGGTCGAAGTGCGTGACGCCCCGGTCGAAGGCCCGACGGAGCGTCGCCTGCTGCCGCTCGAGCGGCACGTCGTCGCCGAAGTTGTGCCACAACCCGAGCGACACCGCCGGCAGCGACAGCCCGGATCGCCCGACCCGGCGGTACGGCATACCGGCCTCGTAGCGCCCGGCTGCAGCCTTGTACTCGTCCGCATGAAACGTCATGTGCCCACCCTGCCACGGAGGCCCGAGGCCAGCCGGGCCAGTCCGCGGGCCAGCAGCGCGGTCCCGAGGCACACGGCTGCGAGCTGCCACGGCATACGGGTCAGCTCCCAGACGAGAGCGACGGCGAAGAGCGCGCTGCGCTGGCTGACGGCGAGAGTTCCGGAGCTCGCGACCAGCGCGTATGCCGCGGTGTCGGCCCCGGCTTGGCTGCCGCCGAGCAGAGCAGCCGACGCACCGAGCGCCGCCCCCACCGCGAGCGCCGGGGTGATGAGCCCGCCGACGATGCCGCAGCGGAGGCACGCCCCAGTGAGCAGGACCTTGAGCAGCAGCAGGACCAGGAACGCCCAGCCCGAGGTCGACCCCGGGCGCAGAGCCAGCTCGACCAGGCCCTTGCCATTACCCGGGAGAGCCGGGGCGCAGATCGCCACGACTCCGACGAGCGTCATCGCCGTCGTGACCAGCAACGGGAGGCGCCACGACGGTGTGGGCGCGCGGTCCATCGCCCGGTGGGCCAGGTCGTCGAGCAGCCGTGCGGCGCCCACGCACACGGGCGCGCCGACCGCGGCCCAGACGAGGACGCGAGGGTCGAGGTGGACGGCCGGCACGGCATACAGGGAGCGCGTCCCGGTGACCGGCCACGCGACGACGGTGCCGGCGGCCGAGGCGATGGCCACGACCGCCACCTCGACGAGGGTGGCCGACGCGAGCGAGCCGAGAGCGAGCAGCGCGAGGAGCGCGCCGCTCACCGGGACCCCGTAGACCGCGGCGAGTCCGGCGCCCGCACCGGCGGCGAGCATCAGGCGCCGCTCGGGCGGGGCGAGGCCCAGCCTCGGGCCGAGCCACCCGGCCAGCGCAGCGCCCACCTGACGGGGGGCGGCCTCCCGGCCCACCGACGCGCCGCCGCCCACGGCGACGACCTGCAGGAGGGCGTCGTATGCCGTGCGCCGGAGCGGCATCCGGACCGTCGCGTCCGCCAGGGCCTCCTTGACGACCACCACCCTCCCTCGCGAGCGCAGCCGCCACCAGCCGACCGAGACGAGGAGCCCGACCAGCGTCGTACCGACCACACGACGCCACGGTGGGGTGTGCTCGAGCCCGACGAGGAACGTGGAGTGGGAGTACCCGAAGGCCAGTCGCTGGACCCCGTGCAGGAGAAGCGTGAGAACTGCCCCGGAGACACCGGACATGATCCCGACGGCCACCGCCGCCACCGACACTGGTCCCACGGGCCGAGAGCGGCTCATAGCCCCCATTGTGGCGAGCGGGCGAGGGCGCGGGGGATGATGGCGGGGCCCTGCGTTGTTGCACCGAACTGCATCCCGCACGTCCGACAGGAGACTCCCATGGCCACGACCGACCTCACGGTCGACACCTTCCAGCAGACCGTCGTCGACAACGACATCGTGCTCGTCGACTTCTGGGCCGACTGGTGTGGCCCCTGCAAGCGGTTCGCGCCGGTCTTCGACGCCGCGAGCGAGCAGCACGCGGACATCGTCTTCGGCAAGGTCGACACCGAGGCGCAGCCGGCGCTCTTCGCGGCCACCGGCTCGACGTCGATCCCGCTGCTCATGGGCTTCCGCGAGGGCATCCTCGTCTTCTCCCAGCCTGGCGCTCTCCCGCCCGCCGGTCTCGCCCAGGTCATCGACTCGATCAAGGGCCTGGACATGGCTGACGTCAAGGCTCAGATCGCCGAGAAGCAGGCGTCCCAGGCCTGATTGTCGCTGGCTGGATCGCCGGTTGGTGGGACCACCCGTCGGGCAGGGCCTGGTCGGCCGGATGGTCGATCGCCCAGCGCAGGACCCGCATCGTCGTTGAACACAGTTGTGTTGCAACGCGGTTCGACCGCGCTGACCCCTCGTCCACCTGCAGCGCCCGTCGCACGGAGGCTGGGGTGATGGCGAGGGCGCCGAGGGCGAACGGCCGGTAGCCTGCCCGTGCCACGCCAGCGAGCGGCGGATGGTGGAGCAGGAAGTCGGCCGCCGCCAGGGCGGCGTCACTCGCCCGCAGCTCCGGCCCGTATGCCGTGATGACGGCATCGAGGTCGTGGACCGTCTGCGGAGGCGCGGCGACCCCGAGCCGGGCCGAGATCGACCCGATCTGGGCGATGTAGGTGTCGGCGTCGACCGGGGAGAGCGGGCGCGCGGCATACGTCTGGAACGCTGTGAGGAAGGACTGCGCCTCGGCGGCGTGGACCCATGCCAACAGGTGCGGATCGCTTGCGGCGTACGGGGATCCGTCGTCGGCTACGCCGTTGACGCGGCGGTGGATGCCGCGGATCCGGGCGAGGAGTGCCTCGGCGTCCGGGATCGGCGCGTAGGTGGTGGTGGCGATGAAGTAGCTCGTGCGCTGCAGCCGACCCCACGGATCGCCCTTGAAGCCGGAGTGGCCGGCGACGCCGGCCATCGCAAGCGGGTGGAGCGACTGGACGAGGAGCGCCCGGAGCCCACCGACCATCATCGAGGGGTCGCTGTGCACCCGCCAGATCGGGTCACCCGGCCGGAACCAGCGCGGCCCCGGAGTGCGCCAGATCCGTTCTGCCCGACCGTCATCGGTCCCCGCCACCCGGGATCGCACCGCAGTCGCGACCCGCGCGCGGACCGGGTCGAGGGCGGCGTCCAGCGCGGCGGCGGAGCGATGACCGGCGGTCACGGGGAGAGGTGGTGCGGGGGGTCCAGCTGCTCGACCGCGACGACGGCATCAGGGTTGAGCGGGCCGTAGATGTGCGGGAACTCCTCGCCCGTCGCCGGGTTGCCGACCTCGACGACCAGGGGCGAGGTGAGCCGCTCCGGGTCGATGGTGAGAAGCAGCAGGGGCGTCGCCACGTCGGCGTAGAAGGCGCGGCGGACGACCGGCCACTGCACGGCATACGAGGTGTGGATGAACCCCTCGTCGGCGAGGGTCCGGCCGCGGGTGGACCGCTCGTAGCCGCCCGAGGCAACGGCCGCAGCCCACTCGTCGGGGTCGGCCAGGTGGAAGATCGGCGGCTGCACGTCTCAGAGCTCCTCGTGGGTGTCGCTGTCCCAGGCCGCGCCCTCGCCGAGGTCGAGGGAGTCCAGGCGAGCCATCTGGGAGTCGGTGAGGGTGAAGTCGAAGAGCTCGGCGTTCTCGCGCTGACGGCCCGGGCTGGAGGACTTGGGGATGACGACGATGCCCTGCTGGACCGCCCAGCGCAGGATCGTCGGGCCGAGCCCGCGCCCGGTCTCGTGGGCGACCTCGTGGACGACCGGCCGCTCCGGGAGCCGGTCACGCAGCCCCAGTGGCCCCCACGCGACGGTGACGATGCCACGATCACGCTGGAAGGCCCGCAGCTCGCGCCGGGCCAGCAGCGGTGACAGCTGGATCTCGTTGATGGCCGGCCACTCACCGGTCGCGTCGTGGAGCCGCTGCAACTGGGCCGGTTTGAAGTTCGACACCCCGACGCTGCCGACCAGTCCCTCGTCGCGCAGCTCGAGCATCGCGGCATACGACTCGACGTAGAGGTCACGCGACGGGTTCGGCCAGTGGATGAGGTAGTGCTCGACGTGGTCCAGGCCGAGCCGCTCGAGCGACCCCTCGAGGCCGCGCCGGGCCCCGTCGCGGCCGTGGTCGCTGCCGCGGAGCTTGGTCATGACCTGCAGCTCGTCGCGCGGAACCCCCGAAGCGCGCAGCGCCTCGCCGACGACCTCCTCGTTGCCGTACTGGGCCGCCGTGTCGACCAGCCGATAGCCCAGCCCGATCGCCGAGGTCAGCGCCGCCAGGCCCTCATCGCCCTGCAGCTTGTGCGTGCCGATCCCGACCATGGGGATGCCGTGCCCGTCCGCGAGGCGAGTCGAGGGGATGGAGATTTCGACCATGCCTCCACTCTGTCACGACCCTCACCTGGCGGATCCCGTATGCCGGTCGCTCGGGTCAGCCGGTCGTCGACCAGACCGCCTTGGCGCCGGAGTGCCCGGTCACGGCCACCTGGTAGAGGACCCCGCCAGCGGCGAGCACGAGCACGGCAGCGGCCACCGCGGTGACCACCCCGCTGCGCTCGGGCGCCGCGGGGTCGGTGACGTTGCGCTGGGCCGGAGCGGTCGGCAGTGCCCATAGGACGACCGCCAGGGTGACCACCATGAACACCAGGCCGACGAGCCGCATCGTGCTCCCGGCGTCGGCATGGGCCGCGATCAGCCGTCCGGCCGGGCTGTTACGGGCGGCAGCGGTCGTGATCAGCCGGTGCTCCAGCTGCTCCCCGCTCTGGGCGGCGACGAAGCTGGTGACCCCCGTGACCACCGCCAGCGCGACCGTCGGCCACTTGAGGTACCACCGCCACCCCGGGCGCACGGCATACGCGATGGCCGTGAGCCCACCGAGCGGCGCGAGGACCACGACCAGGTGGATGACGAGAGCGTGGACGGGGAGGCCGAAGACCTGGTCGAACACGGGCTGCTCCTTGGGCGGCACGGGCGGGGCTCGATCCTAGGCACGGCGCCTGTGGAGACGGTCGGGCCTGTGGAGGACGGTCAAGCAGTGTCGGCCGATCGCGTTATCGTGCGTCGATGGCATTCGACGTCGGCGCAGCGGAGTGGGTGGCTCGCGTCACCGACTTCGCGCTCGCGCGGTCGACCGACAGCGGGTCGCTCGCGCGCGGCCGCGCCTACGCCCAGGCCGGCATGGTCAGGTCGATCAGCACGGCCGACCGGGGCCGCGTCCTCATCGGCGAGGTGTCGGGCAGCGGACGGGAGTCCTACAACAGCCTCGTCACCCGGATGACCGACAGCCAGACCCCCACGTGGGTCGGCCGCTGCTCATGCCCGGTCGGGTCCAACTGCAAGCACTGCATCGCGGTGCTCCTCACGGCCCGGTCCATCGTCGGAGACGCTCCTGACCCGTATGCCGGCGCCTTGGGTTCCTCGTCGTCCTCCCCGTCGCTCGGCACGGCCGGCGGGGCCGGAGGGCTGTTCACCGGTCAGGGCGAGTGGCGGGGCCAGAACGTCCGGGTCACCCCGTCCTGGCAGCAGGAGCTCGACCCGCTCGTCGCGGCCGAGCCCGACCTGGACGACGACGCTGCACGGGAGCCGCTGGGGCTCATGGTCACCCAGGTCGAGCGGACGACCACGCCCGGTCGGCGGGTCTTCGGGCTGGTCCTGCGGCCGACCCGGCTGTCCCGCGCGGGCACCTGGTCGGCCTCGTGGTCGTGGGACCAGGCGCTGGGCGCCATGGGCTCGCGGACCCTGCTGAGCGAGCACGTCGCCCTCGGGCTCGAGCTGTGCCGGATGGACCAGAGCGCCGCCCGCTACGGCTACATCCACCGCCCGCAGACCATCGACCTCGGCCCGCTCGGTCCTGACTTCTGGCCGTGGCTGGTCAGGGCCCTCGATGCCGGCGTGGAGCTGGTCGCCGGCCCGGTCAAGGGTCCATCTCCCGGCGGGTCCCGCTACGGCACCCGCCCCCGCCGGCCCCCTGGTGCGCTGCCGGCCAGCTCGCTCATGCGCCCGGTCTCCTCGGTCGAGCTCGCCCACGAGTCGGTCCATGTCGAGCTGGCCGCCACCTCACCGGCCGACGGCAGCCTCACCCTGCGAGCCAACCTGCTCGGTGTCCCCGGGGTCGAGGGCACGAGGGCCGTGGCCGACCTCGTCGGCGCCGGCTCCGCGCCGCGCGTGGGCGTGGTCATCCATCCGCTCGGGCACCCGGTCCACGGCGTGGCTGTCCTCGCCGGCGACACCCTCCACCTGGCACCGATCCAGCCGGTGCTGCCCACGGCATACGACCGGCTCTTCGCCGGTGGCGATGTCGTCATCCCCGAGCCCGACGTCGACCGCTTCCTGTCCTTCTACTACCCGCGGCTGCGGCGCCGGCTGCCGATCGTGTCGCCCGACGGGTCGGTCGACCTCGCCGAGCCCGACCCGGTCCGGCTGCACGTCCGGGTCGAGATGAGGTCGGTCGCCGACGTGGCGGTGACGAGCTCGTGGCGTTACCCGGGCCGCGACGGCCCGACGCTCGTCTCTCCTCTCGACGAGGCCGATGCCACCGTCCGCGACACCCTCGCCGAGCGTGAGATCCTCGCTCGGGCAACGGTTCTCGACCTGCTGCCGGGTGTTCGCTGGTCGGTGCCCGGAGGGCGCTGGCGGATCGAGTCGTCGGTGACCGTGCGGGGTCAGGGGGTCGCCGACTTCGTCCGCGACGTGCTGCCCGTCTGGGAGGCCGACGAGGACCTGGAGGTCGAGGTCATCGGCGAGCTCCCGGCATACGCCGAGTCCACCGAGACCCCGGTCATCCGCTGGATCCCGGTCGTCGAGGGCGCGGAGGCGGGCGACTGGCTCGACCTGCACGTCACCGTGACGGTCGGTGAGGAGAAGGTGCCGTTCGAGCCGCTCTTCCAGGCGCTCGCGCGGGGCGACGAGGTCATGCTCCTGGACTCGGGCACCTGGTTCTCGCTCGACCATGCCTCGCTGGACGAGCTGCGGCGGCTCATCGAGGAGGCCCGCGAGCTGGGCGACCCGATCCGCGACGGGGCCAGGATCAGCCGGTTCCAGGTCGACCTGTTCGCCGAGCTCCTCGAGCTCGGGATCGTCGACCGGCAGAGTCGCGAGTGGGCCGACCGGATGATCGCCATCCGCGATGGGATCGCGCCCGCCGTCGACGAGGTGCCGCTGGGGGTCAAGGCCGACCTGCGGCCCTACCAGCGAGAGGGCTTCCAATGGCTCGCGACACTGTGGGACGCAGGGCTGGGCGCGGTGCTCGCCGACGACATGGGGCTGGGCAAGACGCTGCAGACCCTCGCGGTCGTCCAGCGCGCCCACGACAGAGGGGAGCTGGCCGCACCGGTCCTCGTCGTGGCTCCGACCTCGGTGCTGTCGACGTGGCGCGACGAGGCGATGCGGTTCACCCCTGACCTGACGGTCGCCCTCGTCGGGGAGACGACCCGGCGGCGCAAGGGATCGCTCGCCGAGGTGATCGCCGGGGCGCAGGTCGTCGTCACCTCGTATGCCGTGTTCCGGATCGACGCCGAGGCGTTCCGCGCCCTGCCGTGGCGGGCGCTCGTCCTGGACGAGGCGCAGGCCCTGAAGAACTCGGCGTCGCAGACCTACCAGGCGGCCCGCCGGCTGCGTGCGCCGTTCAAGATGGTGGTCACCGGGACGCCCCTGGAGAACTCGCTCATGGACCTGTGGTCCCTGCTGTCGGTCGTAGCGCCCGGCCTGTATGCCAAGCGTGACCAGTTCTCCCAGCACTACCGGCGCCCGATCGAGGTCGACGGCAACACCGAGCTGCTCGCCCGGCTGCGGCGCCGGATCCGCCCGCTCATGCTCCGCCGGACCAAGGAGGCGGTGGCCTCCGACCTGCCGCCCAAGCAGGTCCAGGTCCTGCCGGTGCCGCTGCACCCCGTGCACCAGCGGATCTACGACCAGCACCTTCAGCGTGAGCGGCAGCGCCTCCTCGGGCTGCTCGACGACCCGACCGCCAACCGGATCGCGATCCTGGCCTCGCTCACCCGGCTGCGCCAGCTGTCCCTCGACCCGGTCCTCGTCGACGAGGCGCACGCCGGCAAGGCCCAGTCGGCCAAGATCACCGAGCTCATCGACCACCTCGTGGAGCTGCGCCAGGAGGGTCACCGGGCGCTGGTGTTCAGCCAGTTCACCGGCTATCTCAAGCTCGTCGAGTCGGCGCTGCGCGAGGCCGGAGTGTCCACGGCCTACCTCGACGGGCGCACCCGCAACCGGCCGGCGGTCATCGACGGCTTCCGCACCGGGGACTCGACGGCCTTCCTGATCAGCCTCAAGGCGGGTGGCACCGGGCTCACGCTCACCGAGGCCGACTACGTCTTCGTCCTCGACCCATGGTGGAACCCCGCCACCGAGGCCCAGGCCGTCGACCGGGCGCACCGGATCGGCCAGACCCGGCCGGTCATGGTCTACCGGATGGTGAGCAGCGGGACGATCGAGGACAAGGTCGTCGCCCTTCAGGACCGCAAGCGCGACCTCTTCGACCGGGTCGTCGAGGGCGGAGATGCCATGGGTGGCGTGATCACCCCCGACGACATCCGGGCTCTCCTCACCGCCGACTGAGCGCCCGCGGGCCACGCACCCGCAGGCCGCGCTCGCCGCTATGCGAGCAGCCAGTAGATCTCGGTGGTCACCTTTGCCGGGTCGCCGGAGTGGGGTCCGTAGATCTCCCAGCGTGGACCCGCCAGCTGCAGCCCCTGGGCGCGGCACCAGTCGTGGATGGCCTGATGGGCAGCACCCATGCCCGAGTAGGGCCCCCGATGCACGGTCGCAGCTGCCCGCCCGGCGGGTAGCTCCGAGGCCACGACGGGAGGCGTGAGGGGGCATGGCTGCCGCAGCTCGACGCCAACCTCGACGTGCGGCACGTCATCGAGATAGAGCATGACGTTCGGGCAGCCGTGGTCGATGCCGCCGGCTCGCAGGCAGGCCCAGACCTGGTCCAGCAGGCTCTTCCAGAGCCTCGGGAACTCCGGCCAGGTGGTCGTCGCGGCGATGACGGCGGTCGGCCGGGCAACGAGGTCCACGATGGTGACCTGGTGACCCATGACTGCTCCGATCTGCGCTCCGATCTCTGCCCGATCCACGTGTCGGCGGTCCCTGCGAAGGTGGACCCATGACCAGAGACGTTCAGATTACGTTCGACTGCGCCGACCCCGCCAGGCTCGCGGCCTTCTGGGCCGAGGCGCTCGGCTACCAAGTTCAGCCACCACCCGCCGGGTTCGACTCGTGGGACGCGGCGCTGGAGGCGTTCGGCGTTCCGCCCGAGCAGCGGAACTCCCGCTCGGCGATCCTCCCGCTCGAGGGTGAGCACCCGCGGATCTTCTTTCAGCGGGTGCCTGAGGGCAAGACGGTGAAGAACCGGGTCCACCTCGATGTTCGCATCGCCGCCGGGCTCACGGGTGACGAACGGATGACCGCCCTCGAGGCCGAGGCGCAGCGTCTGCAGGACCTCGGAGCGACCCGCGCCTATCGGGTCGAGCCCGACCCCTCGGCCATGGAGTTCGGCTTCATCACGATGCGCGACCCGGAGGGCAACGAGTTCTGCCTCGACTAGCCACTGTGGGGAACGATGCCTGCGGGGCAGGGCGGGCTGGGCCTGCTACCGGGCAGGGTGGGCCTGTGCCCAGGCCACGATCTCGTCGGGCTTGTTGATGGCCGTGCCGTCATCGAGCACCAGGACGGGGACGAAGAACGAGTCGGTCAAGGCGTGAACCTCGCGGCGGACCTTGAATTGCAGGAACTTGGGCAGGTGCTCCTGTCCTCTGGCTTTCACGACCTGGGGTTTGTGGCCCGCGCCGACCAGGGCCTGGTGCGCCTTGTGGCAGTCGTGGTGAGCGCTCCCGTTGGTGCTCCAGCAGATGTAGAGCTTCATGGGCCTCCTCTCTGTAGGCCCCGGCCGCGCTGACAACTCCGACTCCGAGCGGGGAGGTTGACGGCTGCCAGCGCCACGAACTCAGCCCGCTTGTCGCGACCTACACAGGGTCAAATGCTACGCCGATGCGGATGATGATCGGCCTTGTTGAACGCACCATCCGCGGCGTCGGCGACGTGCAGTGACCCGGCTCTGACGACAGGGTGTCCCTATGAGGGCCAGGACTGTCGGCGGATTCAACCGGTCGTCATGCCACATTTTGGCGCGAGCTGTCGCCAGCACGATCGACCTCACCATCCACGGCATGGACACGCGGTCACAGAGTGCGGCTACTTGCGGATGACGCGGGTCGGTAGGTGAGGAAGAGTACTGGGCGTGCGTACCGAAGGCAGGGTCAGCGAATGGCACGCCGACGACGGGTGGGGCGTCATCGCGGCGGCGGAGACACCGGATGGGTGCTGGGCGCACTACTCAGCCATTCTGACCGACGGTTACGCCGAGCTTCATGCTGGTGACGTCGTGGCCTTCACCTATGAACGCGCGGACCAAGATGGCTATCAGTTCCGAGCGGTGGCTGTCTGGCCACCCGGGGGTGACCAAGCCACGGCGGCTCGGTCAGCGCCGATGGGCGACCCAAGCAGGGCGTATCGCAGCACCTTGACCGTTCGGTTGGACGACGGACAGGAAGTCATCGGCGACGCTGCATACGGATTCGTCCAGCCACGGTCAGCCGAGACGCCGCCGGCCTAGCAAGTCACCGCCGTCTGCCGCCCAGAGTCGGCGCCCAGCCTCCGGCATTACACGCAAGGCTACTGAGGTAGCATCCTCCATGCTACCCAAGGTAGCATGGAGGCATGAAGTTGAGTATCAGCTTGTCCGAGGAGGACGTCGCCGCCTTGGATCGCTACGTGCAGGCGGCAGGCGTACCGTCGCGGTCGGCTGCGATCCAGCGGGCCATTCGGATGCTGCGTGACCCCGAGTTGGAGGCTGCCTACGCAGCCGCCTGGGACGAGTGGCAGGCATCGGGTGAAGCCACCGCGTGGGAGGTCACCACCGCGGATGGGCTTGCCGATGCTGCGCGGTGAGATTCGACTGACCGACCTGGATCCGGCACGGGCCAGCGAGGCAAACAGGCGTCGCCCGGCGGTCATCGTGAGTAACGACCGCGCCAATGCCAGCGCCGCGAGGCTGGGCAGCGGGGTCGTCACGATCGTGCCGGTCACCAGCAACGTCGAGCAGGTGTACCCGTTCCAGGTCTTGCTGAGCTCCGAGGAGACCGGCCTTCGCGTGGATTCAAAGGCGCAGGGCGAACAGATCCGCTCGGTATCCGTGGAGCGCTTAGGGCCGGTTATCGGCCGGGTCCCCGCACATCAGATGGCGCAGCTAGGCGATGCCCTCCGCATCCACCTTCAGCTCTAGGAGCTGACGCCACACCAGCGGCAGAAGCTCAACGTCGAGGATGAGTTCGTGCCCGAGCCGAAGTTCGCCGCCGGGGACCACGGCCGCCGATGGTCTCTGGTAGCCGCCATTGTTCTGGCCGTGGTGGCGTGCGCCGGTGGGCTCACGTCCGGTAGCGAAGCCCTGACCCCGGGCGGCGACCGTCGAGCGCCGCCCTCGGGTCATCACACGCAAGGTGCCCAGATGGCTCGTCAAACGCGACCACCACGCGGCGTGGCCCCCACCCCAAGCACCCACCTACCAAATCCAAATGGCCCCAAATGAACGGTATTGGCCCTAGGCGGGCTCGAACAGTGCGCCCAGGGTGCGCGCGGTGTGGTCCAGGAACTCATGAGTGAGTTCGGTTTCCACCTCCGCAGACTGAGCGGAGGCCGTCACCAGTTGAAGGGTCTCGTTCAGATCCGCACGCCCCGGCGGTGGACGCAACAACCACACACGCCCGCGAGGGCGCGGCGGCAAGCCCAAAGCTTGAAGGATTGCTTGCTCGTCGGCCTCTGTCTCGAGGTAGTCCGCCGTCCCCCAGGGCAGCTCAACCCATCGACCCTCGACCATGGTGCGGAGGTGTCGAATTCGGTTGTCGCGAATCCAGGCTCGGGCTTCGACCGGCCAGACGGCCGGCAGGAAGAGCCAGAGCGGCGCCTCAGGCGCGACCTCGAAGCCATCCTTCTGTGCGGCCATCGCCAAGGGCAGAGCCTGCGCATCATCACTCATTACGGGTAGGTCTCTGACGTCTTGCCTACGCACGTCGCGGTAGAAGCGCGCCTCGCTGGAGATGCCCTCCCATGTGTAACCCGACATGCGGCTCAGCATCCCAGTAGCGAGGAGCTCGGTGCTCGTCGGTTGGCGTTTCTCGCGCATCGGGCTATGACAGCGCTTGTCCAGCCACCGCATCCTCGCGGCTGGCAGGGTTGGGACATGGACTCCGCGGGGCTGGTTGTGGTCGTACCCGTCGCCGGGCTCTGGACCTCGCCGGCCGCACCGCGCCCGGTCGATGCCCTGGCCGTCGAGGACCGGCCCGACGTCGCCGGTTGGTGCGCGACGCTCGACCTGGCTGGGGCGTCCCACCCGTACGCCGGTCGGCTCGGTCTGCATGACCGGCTCGAGTCGCAGCTGCTTCGGGGCGAGCAAGTCGTGATGGTCGAGGAGGGCACGGACGGCTGGGTGCGCGTCGTCTGCCCGGAGCAGCCGTCCTCGCGAGACTCCCGTGGCTACCCCGGCTGGGCCCGTCGTGCCCATCTCGGCGTCGCCGAGAAGCGGGCCGAGCCAGAGGCCGCCGTCACCGCCTCGGTTCGGGCGCTTCTCGGGGCTGCTCGCAGCTACGCCGGTTCCCCGTACCTGTGGGGTGGGATGACGGCATACGGGATCGACTGCTCGGGTCTGGTGCACCTGGCCGCCCGCAGCGTCCGGATCCGCCTGCCGCGCGACGCGCACGACCAACAGCAGGCGACCATCCCGTTGGCCGTCGAGCAGGCCCGCGCCGGGGACCTCTACTTCTTCGCCCGCCCGGGCGAGCCTGCTCACCACGTCGGCATCGTCACCGAGCCCGGCGTCATGCTGCACGCGCCGCAGACCGGGTCCTTCGTCGTCGAGGAGCCGCTCTCCGCGGAGAGGCGCGCCACCCTCGCCGAGGCCGGCCGGCTGCCCGGCATACGGTGAGGCCATGCCCAGCCACGTGACCTGCACGATCGACGACGGCGTCGCCCGGGTCGCGCTCGACCGTCCGGACAAGCTGAACGGCCTGACGCTGGAGATGCTCGACGACCTCGTCGCGACCGGACGCCGACTACGCGCAGATCGGACCCTGCGCGCCGTCATTCTCACGGGCGAGGGCCGATCCTTCTGTGCTGGACTGGATTTCGCGACAGCCGGCAAGGACTCACGCGGCATTGCCGCGCGGTTCCTGCCGCGACCCTGGCGAGGGACGAACACCTTCCAGGAGGCCTGCTGGGTCTGGCGCCGACTCCCGGTCCCGGTCATCGCCGCCGTCCAGGGGCACTGTTTCGGGGGCGGGCTGCAGCTGGCGCTCGCGGCCGACTATCGGTTCACCGCCCCGCACGCCCAGTGGTCGGTCATGGAGGTCACGTGGGGCCTCATCCCCGACATGTCCGGCATCCAGACCCTCAAGCAGCAGGTCAGCGCGGACGTCGCCAAACGGCTGGCGATGACCGGCGAGATCGTCTCGGGGTCCGACGCGGTCCGGCTCGGCCTGGCCAGTGAGGTCTCCGACGACCCGTATGCCGCGGCGCTGGCCTACGTGCAGACCCTCAAGGGCCGCTCGCCGGACGCGCTCGCGGCAGCCAAGCGGCTCGTCGACCGGCGGTGGTCCTCCTCGGCCCGGCTGACCTTCGCGCACGAGAGAGTCGAACAGGTTCGGATGTTCCTCGCGGCGAACACGGCGATCACCCGGAAGGCGGCCGCCGCCAAAGAACTGCCCGTGTTCGGGCCTCGCGGCTCGCGCCGCTGACCCAGACCGCGCTAGCGTCCAGCACCCTCAGGACGCTGCGCGCGCGAGGTGGAGGGGAAAGGCGCGGACACCGGACGGCGACGCGAGGTAGCACCCGATCACCGGGACCCGAAGCTGCTGGCAGAGGTCGAGCACCGCCTGGTGCCAAGCACGGTCGTCGTCGGTGAGCAGCAGCCCGCCCGGGCGGCCGCGACCGAGGATGACCGAGCCGTCGTGCTCGGCGACGACGGACAGGATCGGCTCGAGGTCCCAGCCGAGGCGCTCGGGCGCCAGGTCACGGGGCAGATCGCCGACGACGACGGGCTGCAGGCCGCGGAAGTCGGCATCGCACAGCATGATCCCGACCGAGCCGAGCTCGCGGTCGTCGGGATCCAGGATCAGGTCGATGACGTCGGCGGCGGTCGCCGGGTCGTCGAGGGAGATGGTGGACAGGTCTGGAGGCAGGTCGCGATAGCTCATAGCCCGCACCATGCCCGAAAGTCGCAAATCCACCGTGAGGTTTTCCACAGCCCCCGGCCGCGGTCGGGTCGCAACGGCCCGACGTAGCCTTGCGGGCATGAGCGACGACGCCACGCAGACCCGCTACATCTCGTGCGTCCTCTGCGAGGCGATGTGCGGGCTCGAGGTGCAGATGCGCGGCGAGGAGATCGTCTCGATGCGCGGACACGAGGCCGACCCGCTCTCCCGTGGTCACATCTGCCCGAAAGCCTTTGCGCTGCAAGACCTTCACGAGGACGAGGACCGCCTGCGTGAGCCGGTCAAACGGGTCGGCGACGAGTGGGTGACCATCCCCTGGGACGAGGCGATCACCTTGGTCGCCGACCGTCTCGCCGCGGTCCAGAACGGCCACGGCCGGGACGCGGTCGCGGTCTACCTCGGCAACCCCAACGTCCACAGCATCGGCGCCCTCACCCACGGCGTGAACTTCGTCCGGACCCTCCGCTCGAAGAACACCTACAGCGCCACCTCGGTCGACCAGCTCCCGCACCAGCTGGTCTCGTGGCTGCTCTACGGCCACCAGTTCCTCATCCCGGTCCCCGACATCGACAGGACCGCGTACTTCCTTGTCCTGGGCGGGAACCCGATGGCCTCGAACGGCTCGATCATGACGGTCCCCGACTTCCCCGGCCGGCTCCGCGAGCTCCGGGCACGCGGGGGACGGATGGTCGTCTTCGACCCGCGCCGGACCGAGACCGCCAAGGTCGCTGACGAGCACCACTTCGTCTGCCCGGGCACCGATGCGCTCCTCCTCCTGGCCATGCTCAACGTCCTCTTCGCCGAGGACCTCGCGCGCCCGGCGGCCTACGTGACCGGCGTCGACGCGGTCCGGGAGGCGGTTGCGGACTTCACCCCGGAGGCGGTCGCGTCCGTATGCCGGGTGCCCGCCGATGTCATCCGCCGCACCGCCCGCGACTTCGCCGGGGCCGGCGCGGCTGCGGCATACGGTCGGCTGGGGGTGTCGACCCAGGCGTTCGGATCGTTGTGCCAGTGGGCGATTCACGCGCTCAACGCCCTGACCGGCAACCTCGACCGCGAGGGTGGCGTCTGCTTCCCGACCCCGGCCATCGACCTGGTGGGGCGTGGCCTGCTCGGCAAGGGACACCTGGGCGCGTGGCGTACCCGGGTTCGGGGGCTGCCCGAGTTCGGTGGTGAGCTGCCGGTGGCAGCCCTGGCCGAGGAGATCACGACTCCCGGCGAGGGACAGGTCCGTGCGCTCGTGACGATGGCCGGCAACCCGGTGTCGTCGACGCCCGGTGGCCAGCACCTCGCCGCTGCGCTCGACGAGCTCGACTTCATGGTGTCGGTCGACTTCTACGTCAACGAGACGACGAGCCACGCCGACGTCATCCTCCCGCCTACCGGCCCGCTCGAGCGCGACCACTATGACCTCATCTTCCACTCCTTCGCAGTACGCAACACGGCCCGCTTCTCCAAGGCGCTCTACGACCGGCCAGAGGAAGCCCGGCACGACTGGGAGATCTACCGCGACCTGGCGCTCGCACTCGCCGACCGTGGCCGGAAGGCCAGTGGGAGCAAGTCCAGTGGCAGCAACGTGATCGGCGCGATCAAGGCACTGCCGGACCGGGTGGCGACCGAGGCCCGGTTCCGGCTCTCGCCGACCCAGCAGGTCGACGCGCTCCTGCGGCTCGGCAACGTGGGTCTGTCGGTCAAGCAGCTCGCGAACACCCCCGGCGGGCGGGACCTCGGACCGCTCCGCGGGGGTCAGCTGCCCGACCGGCTCCAGAACGACTCTCGCGCGATCGACCTCGCGCCGCCGATTGTCATGGATGACCTCCCACGCGCCAAGGCCCTTCTGGCGCAACAGGACTCGGTGGACCAGCTCGGCGATGGTGAGCGGCGGGACCTGCTCCTCGTGGGACGTCGGCACCAGCGCGACAACAACTCGTGGCTGCACAACCAGGTCCGGCTGACCAAGGGCCGTCCCCGGCACCAGCTCCTGGCGCACCCGGAGGACCTGGCCGCGCGCGGCATACACGATGGTGAGCAGGTCCGGGTCGAGTCGGCCGCCGGGTCGATCGAGGTCGAGGTGGCCGCGTCCGAGGACATGATGACCGGGGTCGTGAGCCTGCCTCATGGCTACGGCCACAACCGCGACGGGGTCCGTCTGGGACATGCGACCGCCCTACCCGGCGCCAGCGTCAACGACCTCACCGACCCGCAGGTCGTCGACGGGGTCGGCGCCAACGCCGTCATGAACGGCGTCCCCGTCTCCCTGACCCCGGCCGCCCAGCCGGTCCCCACCGCCTGAGGAGGCCCCGGTCGCAGCGCGGGGGGTCGACGTCTCGGAGGTGAGTGACATGGGCGGGGTGAAGTACGCGTACTTCAGCGACCCGGACGGCAACTCCTGGGCGCTCCAGGAGATCTAGCGCGGCTAGTCCAGCGGCTATCAGCCCTTCCGGACGTATCACCGGTGATACCCTGACCGTATGGCTGACGTGACCGTTCGGGATCTGCGCAACAAGAGCGCGGAGGTGCTGGGTCGGGTTGCCAGGGGTGAGACGCTGACCATCACTCGGGATGGAGAGCCCGTGGCGGAGGTGGGACCGCTTCCTCGTCGCGCAGTTCCGGCGGAGCAACTCGTCGCGAGACGACGGAGTCTCCCCCGCGTCGATGCAGACCTCCTTCGAGCCGACGTTGATGCGCTGATCGACCCGAACCTGTGACGGATCGCGCCGTCCGCGGGGTCCTGGACACCTCTGCGCTGATCGACCTGGGGATGTGGGATCCGGCGGATCTGCCCGAGGAACCCCTGATCACCGCGATCACCTTGGCGGAGCTCTCGGTTGGTCCACTGGTCGCGGCGACCGACGCCGAGCGAGCGGCGCGCCAGGTGCACCTTCAACGGGCTGAGGCCGACTTCGACCCGATCCCTTTCGATGCCAGTGCGGCCCGGGCGTTCGGTGGAGTGGCGGCCGCGCTTCGCGCGTCCGGTCGCAAGCCAGCCGCCAGGGCTCTCGACGCGCTCATCGCGGCGACGGCGCTGGCGCACGGTTTGCCGGTCTTCACCTCCAATCCCCGCGACTTCGAGGGAATCCCCGGCCTGACGGTCGTGCCGGTGCAGCTCTCGGCCGACATCGGGCCGGCCTCGAAGGAGACCAGGGCCGTCGTGACGTCTACGCGTGAGTCAGGTGGTGACTCACGCGTAGGGCGCTGAAAACGCGAGGGCACCCGCTCGCCGACCGACCCCGCGCGGCCGCCCGAGCACTGTCGGTGGGCGGCGCGATGATCGCGGCATGCTCATCCACGCCGACGCCGACGCGTTCTTCGCCTCGGTCGCCGCGCGCGACGACCCCAGCCTGCGTGGGGTCCCGCTCGTCGTGGCCGCCGGGGTCGTGGCGTGTCCGTCGTATGCCGCGCGCGCGATCGGGATCCACAGCGGCATGCCGACCGGACAGGCGCTGCGGATCGCGCCCGGGCTGCGTGTCGTCGACCCGGCATACGGGAGCTTCGAGCAGGCGAGCGAGGACCTCTTCGCCCTGTTCCGGTCGGTGACCTCGTGGGTCGAGCCGGGCTCGATGGAGGAGGCGTTCCTCGACGTGCGGCCCCAGGGGCTCGACCCGGTCGCCACCGCCCGCGACCTCAGGGACCAGGCCCGTCGCGACCTCGGGCTGCCGGTGAGCATCGGCGTGGGCACGACCAAGCTGATGGCCAAGGTCGCCTCCCGGCGCGCCAAGCCCGACGGGATGGTGGTCATCTCGCGGGTCGAGGACCGCGTCGTCCGGCGGGCGCTGCGCCTGGAGGAGGTGTGGGGCGTCGGCCCGACCAAGGTCGCCGCTCTCCGCGCCGCGGGGATCCACACCGTCGCCGACCTGGAGGAGCGTGAGGTCCGCGACCTGGCCACGGTCGTCGGCACCATGATCGCCCGGCGCCTCGCCGCGGTCGCCGCCGGCACCGATGATGCGATGGTCCGCAAGCCCGGCCCGCGGCGGTCCGCCGGCGCCTCGCGGACGATCAACCCAGCGGTCCGGTCCCGCTCTGCCGTCGAGCAGACGTATGCCGTGCTCGTCGCGACCGCGCTCGGGAGGTTCGGTCAACCGCACGTCGAGGTGACCCGGCTGGACGTCGACGTCCGCTACGACGACGGCGGGCTGCGCCGGGTGACGCACAAGGTCGACCCGGCCACCGACGACCCGGCCACCCTACGGCGAGAGGCGTTCGCTGCACTGGCCGACACGGCCTACGAGGAGGACGGTCGTGGGGTCAGTCTCCTGGGGGTCCAGTTCACCTTCCGGCCCGCGCGCGTCGACCCCGACCAGCTGACGCTCCCGCTCTGACGGGGCGCGCGACGGATCTGACAGACTCGGGATCGTGGCCGCTCGCACCCCGGACTTCCGCAACATCTATCGGCACGGGTTCGCCCGGGTCGCGGCCTGCACGGTGCCGGTCGCGCTCGCCGACCCGGCGACCAACGCGGCCCGGATCGTGGAGCAGGTGCGGGCATTGGACAGGGACGGCGTGGCTGTCGCGCTCTTCCCCGAGCTGTCGCTCTCAGGCTACGCCATCGACGACCTGTTGCTCCAGGACGTCCTCCTCGACGCCGTCGACGCGGCCGTCGTGACCGTCGCCGAGGCGACCAAGGGGCTGCTGCCGATCGTCGTCGTCGGGGCCCCGCTGCGGCACGGCAACCGGCTGCATAACTGCGCCGTCGTCATCCACCGCGGCGAGGTGCTTGGAGTGGCGCCCAAGTCGTTCCTGCCCAACTACCGCGAGTTCTACGAGAAGCGGCACTTCACCTCCGGCGTCGATGCACGCGACGAGTTCCTCCGGCGGCCGCACTGGCCGGGTGCCGACGACGACGGTGCGGTGCCGTTCGGTCCCGACCTGCTCTTCCGCGTCGCAGACGTCGAGGGTCTGACCGTCCACGTCGAGATCTGCGAGGACATGTGGGTACCGGTCCCCCCGAGCGCCAAGGCCGCGCTCGCCGGCGCGACCCTGACCCTCAACCTCTCGGCGTCCCCGGTCACCATCGGTCGCGCCGACGACCGGCATCTCCTCGCCCGCTCGGCGTCGGCGCGCTGCAACACGGCCTACGCGTATGCCGCGGCGATGGCCGGGGAGAGCAGCACCGACCTGTCCTGGGACGGCCTGACCATGGTCTACGAGATGGGCGACCTGCTCGGCGAAGGCGAACGCTTCCCCCACGAGGCGACCGCCACCATCGTCGACGTCGACGTGGACCGGTTGCGACAGGAGCGAATTCGGCAGGGGTCGTTCGAGGACAACCGGCGCGCGGAGTGGCTCGACACCGACCAGGGCGAGGGGTTCCGGACCGTCGAGCTCACCCTCGACCCGCCGCGCGGCGACCTCGGGCTGCGACGCGCCGTCGACCGGTTCCCGTTCGTGCCCGACGAGCCGGATCGGCTCGCGCAGGACTGCTACGAGGCCTACAACATCCAGGTCTCCGGGCTCGAGCAGCGGCTGCGGGCCATCGGCGGCGGCGACCCGTCCCGTATGCCGCGGATCGTCATCGGCGTGAGCGGCGGCCTGGACTCGACACACGCTCTCATCGTCGCCGCGAAGGCGTGCGACCGGCTCGGCCTGGACCGCTCGCACATCCTGGCCTTCACCATGCCGGGCTTCGCGACGACCGACGGGACCAAGGGCAACGCGACGAGGCTGTCCGAGGCCCTGGGCGTGACATTCGAGGAGGTCGACATCCGGCCCATGGCGACCGAGCTGCTCAAGGCACTGGACCACCCCGCGGGCGACGGCGGCGAGGTTTACGACGTCACGTTCGAAAACGTCCAGGCAGGTCTGCGGACCGACCTCCTCTTCCGCGCGGCGAACCAGCGCGGCGGCATCGTCCTCGGCACCGGCGACCTGTCCGAGCTCGCGCTGGGTTGGTGTACCTACGGCGTCGGCGACCAGATGAGCCACTACGGCGTCAACGCGGGCGTCCCCAAGACCCTCATCCAGCACCTCATCCGGTGGGTCATCTCCTCGAGTCAGTTCACGCCGGACGTCGACGAGATCCTGGGCGCCATCCTCGGCCAGGAGATCACCCCTGAGCTCGTCCCCACCAAGCCGGGCGAGAAGCCGCAGTCCACCGAGGCCTCGGTCGGGCCGTACGCCCTCCAGGACTTCACCCTCTTCCACGTGCTCCGTCGGGGCGCCCGGCCCAGCAAGATCGCCTTCCTCGCCGAGGCGGCCTGGCGTGACGCGGCGGTCGGGGAGTGGCCGCCCGGCTACCCCGCCGGAGAGCGACCGGCATACGACCTGGCGACGATCCGGCACTGGCTCGAGGTGTTCATCAGGCGCTTCTTCGCCAACCAGTTCAAGCGCACCGCGATGCCCAACGGCCCCAAGGTCGTGGCCGGCGGATCCCTGTCACCCCGCGGTGACTGGCGGATGCCGTCCGACGCGGCGGCGACCGCGTGGCTGGCCGAGCTCGAGGCCAAGGTCCCGTCCTGAGTGGGTACTCAGCCCCGGTCGTCAGGGCTGGGGAGCAGGTCGGCGATGAGCGCTGTGACCCTGGCGCGGATCTGGTCCCGGATGGGGCGGACCGCCTCGATGCCCTGGCCGGCCGGGTCGTCCAGGACCCAGTCCTCGTAGCGCTTACCCGGATAGAACGGGCACGCGTCGCCACAGCCCATCGTCACGACGACGTCGGAGGCCTGCACCGCCTCGGGGGTGAGGATCTTGGGCCGGGCCGCGGTGATGTCGATGCCCTCCTCGGCCATCGCCTCGACGGCGACCGGGTTGACCCGGTCCCCGGGAGCCGAGCCGGCGGAGCGGACCTCGATCCGTCCGTCGGCGAGGTGCTCGAGGTAGCCGGCGGCCATCTGCGAGCGGCCCGCGTTGTGGACGCAGACGAACAGGACGGAGGGCTTGTCGGTCATGGGGTGTCCTCGGTGGGTCGGGGTTCGGGGTTCGGGGTTCGTCATCGGTCCGTCATCGGTCTGTCTTCGGGTGCAGGTAGGTGATCAGGCCGAAGGCGAGGAGGCCGCCGAGCAGCTGCATCCCGACGAAGGCGGGGGCGCATCGCGGGGCGATGCCGGCGAAGGTGTCGGAGAGCATCCGGGCCACGGTCACCGCCGGGTTGGCGAAGCTCGTCGACGACGTGAACCAGTAAGCACCGGCGATGTAGCCACCGACGGCGATGCCGGTCGTCAGGGTGCGCCCGGAGCCGGCCGACCGGGACGCGCCCGCGATGACGAGCAAGAGCCCGAGGGTGGCCACCACCTCGCCGAGGAGCTGGCCCGGTCCGCCGCGGTCCTTCGTCGCGAGGGTCACGGCGGGCAGACCGAACATGAGGTTGGCGACGACCGCGCCCAGGACCCCGCCGACCACCTGGGCCGCGACCAGGGCGAGCGCCGTGCGGGTGTCGAGAGCCCCGCGTGCCCGGTCGACGAGGGTGACCACCGGGTTGAACGACGCCGACACCGGACCGAGAGCCACGACGAGGGCGACGAGGGCGGCACCGGTGGCCGCGCTGTTCTCGAGCAGCTGGAGACCGACGTCTCCGGGCGACAGCCGGGACGCGGCGATGCCGGAGCCGATGACCGCGGTGACGAGCAGGCCGGTGCCCAGGAGCTCGGCCACGGCCCGTCGGCCGAGGTCGGGTCGAGCCACCCGGCTCAGCCGTTCGCCGGCGAGAGGTCGAGCAGTCGGTCCGCCGGCACGCCCAGGCCGATGGGCTGCGACCCGGCGCCGGCCGGGGCTCCGCAGCAGCCTCCGGCGCCGTCGGCCTCGTCGAAGGTGCCCGCTCCGCCGCAGACTCCGGTCTCCGGGAGCATCAGCTGGACGGCATCGGCCGCCGCGAGGTCGCCCGCGAGCGCCGCCGCGATCGACCGCACCTGCTCGTAGCCGGTGAGGGCGAGGAAGGAGGGAGCTCGCCCGTACGCCTTCATCCCGGCCAGATAGAGGCCCCGGTCCGGCTGCTCGAGGACGTCGTGCCCGTGTGGCCGCACCGAGCCGCACGAGTGGACGTTGGGGTCGATCTCCGGCGCCAGCCGGCTGGGCGCCTCGAGGCGGGAGTCAAGATCCAGGCGGACCTCGGAGAGGAAGGACAGGTCGGGCCGGAACCCGGTCACGCAGACCACCTCGTCGAGCCCGTCGACGGCCCGGCCGTCCGCGCTGCGGAGGGCGACCCGTCCGTCGGTCCGCGCCTCCAGGGCGCTCGTCCGGAAGCCCGACACGACCTCGATCCTCCCGTCGGCGACGGCCGCTCGGACCCGGGTGCCCAGGGCGCCCCGGGCGGGCAGCTGGTCGGCCTCGCCACCTCCGAACGCCCTGCCTGCCGATTCGCGCCGGAGCACCCAGACCACCCGCGAGTTGAGCGTGTGCAGCGGGTCGCTCGTCAGGCTGGTCAGCGCGGTGAGCGCAGAGGCACCCGACCCGACGACTGCGGTCGCGCGACCGGCATACCTCTCGAGGTCGTCCGGCCGGGGGATGGCGTATGCCGTGTGCTTGGCTGCGACGCCCTGCTCGCCGGCTGCCGGGTAGCCCTCTGCGCCAAGCGGATTGGGCGTGGACAGGGTGCCGCTGGCGTCGATGACAGCGCGTGCTGCCAGCCGAGATACGGATCCGTCAACGGCCCGCACGTGAAGGACGAAGGGCTGCTCGTCGCGACCGGAGTCGACGAGCAGGTCACGGTCCGCCTTGCTCACGCCGACCACCGTTGACCCGCTGCGCACCCGGTCGCCGAGAGCCGCCGCGAGCGGGTCGAGGTAGCGGTCAGCCCACTCCTCGCCGGTCGGGCAGCGCATCGGGTCGGGCGGGATCCACCCCGCCTTCTGGAGGAGGGCAACGGCGGCGGGGGAGGTCAGCTCGGCCCAGGGTGAGAAGAGCCGGACGTGACCCCAGGTGCGGACCCCCGCGGCCGCTCGGGCCCCCCGCTCGAGCACGACGACGTCCTGACCGCGGCGGACGAGCTCGGCCGCGGCGGCCAGCCCGATCGGGCCGGCGCCGATGACGGCAACGGGCGGTGTGGGCATCCTGACCTCCGGCGTGCTGGACTTGCTTGGACGGGCCTGCGTCGACGGGCCCGCATCGACGCGCCTGCATTGACGACTGTCGATACCGGGATTCTTGCCATCTGCATCGATGGTTGTCAATATGGAGACGTGAGCCCGACCAGGACCCTTCCCCTCGCCGCCACCACGTGTGATGACGGCTGCGCCGCGCCCGGCCTGTCCGAGGCGCAGGCAGAGACGGTCGCGGTCGTCCTCAAGGCGCTCGCCGACCCCGTCCGGCTCCGGATCTGGTCGCGGATCGCCGGCGCCGACGGCCAGACCTGCGTGTGCGACCTCCAGGACGTGGGTGTCTCGCAGCCCACCGTGTCCCACCACCTGCGCAAGCTGCGCGAGGCCGGCCTCATCGACTGCGAGCGGCGCGGCACCTGGGTCTACTACTGGGCGATACCCGGCGCGCTGGCTCCCCTGGACGCTCTTCGATCCGGCACCTGACGCCAGGTCGAGCCGCCCCCACATCGCTTCGGCAGCACCCGCAGGGACACAATGGGCTCTGTCATGGAGCCCCTGCAGACCTGTCCGAAGTGCGGTGCCCCCGTCCGCGCGGATGCCGCGCGGTGCGACGCCTGCGGCGCGCGCACTGTCGCCGAGCCGCCCCCGCCCTGGCGGGTGAGAGCCGTGGTCGGCGTCGTTCTCGTGCTGTTCGTCGGCGCCGCGATCTGGGGTGTGGGCTGGGTCAAGGGCCAGTGGTCGGGCAGTCCCACGGCTGTCGGGTCGTCCACGACGGCACCCTCGGCGCGGGCGACGACGACACCGGCGCCGCCGAGTCAGCCGGCACCGTCGACGACCACGTCGCGCCCCACCTCGACCGTGGCCGTGCCGGGCGGGTCGCGCCTGTGCGACAAGGGCGGCGATCTGCGGGCGTATGCCGGGACGCCACGGACCAGCTGCTCGTTCGCCCTCACCGTCAGGGATGCCTTCGTCGGTGCCGGCGGGGTCGGCGACGGCAGCAGCCGGCAGGTGCGGGCACACAGCACGGTGACCGACACGACCTACACGATCACCTGCGGGGGCAAGGCTCTGGTCACCTGTCGCGGTGGCAACAACGCCGTCATCTATCTCCTGCCCTGAGGGCCGGTCAGCGACCGGTCGGCAACCCGGTCAGCGGGCTCGGCGACGCCGGGGAATGCCCGCGCACGGCATACCCTTGGACCTTTCGTCCCTCTCGCTGTCATCGTTGCCGGCGCTCCACCCCAGCCCCCCGGACTCCCGATGACCCTCCTTGACACACGCCCCCTGGACCTGACTGCCGTGACCGCCTCCCCGCGCCGCCTCCTGGCCGCGACCATCGCCCTCATCCTGGGCGGGTTCGGCATCGGCACAACCGAGTTCGTGACCATGGGGCTGCTCCCGCAGATCGCCGACGGGGTCGGGGTCGACATCCCGACAGCCGGTCACGCGATCAGCGCGTATGCCGCGGGCGTCGTCATCGGCGCCCCCCTCTTCGCCGTCATCGGGGCCAGGTTCCCGCGCCGCCGGCTGCTCATCGCCTTCATGGTGCTCTTCGCGGTCGGCAACATCCTGTCCGCGGTGGCCGCCAACTTCGACCTGCTCGTCGCGGCGCGGGTGATCGCCGGGCTGCCACACGGCGCGTTCTTCGGGGTCGCCTCCCTCGTGGCCGTCGACCTGGCTCCGCCGGGCCGCGGTGGTCGGGCGGTGGGTCGGGTCATGCTCGGCATCCCGATCGCCAACATTGCCGGCGTCCCCGCGGCGACCTGGCTCGGGCAGCACCTCGGCTGGCGCTCCGCGTACTGGCTGGTCGGCGTCATCGGTCTGGCGACGGCGGTCGCGGTCTTCGCGTTCGTCCCGACCACGCCGCACAACGCCGACGCGACCGTCCGCAGCGAGCTCGGTGCCCTGAAGCGACCGCAGGTCTGGCTCACCCTGCTCATCGGCGCGGTGGGCTTCGGCGGCATGTTCGCCATGTACTCCTACATCGCCCCGACCGTCACCCATGTCACCCATCTGTCCGAGAACGCGGTCCCCATCTTCCTGCTCACCTTCGGTCTCGGCGGGCTCGTCGGGACCTGGCTCGGTGGGCGGCTCGTCGACTGGTCCGTGCTGCGCACGATGGTGATCGGCTCGATCGGGACCGCGGTCCTCCTGGCGACGTTCACCTGGGCGGCCTCGTATGCCGTGCCGGCTGTACTCACCCTGTTCCTCATCGCCGTCGTCATCTCGTTCTTCGTGGTGGCGCTCCAGCTGCGGCTGATGGCGGTCGCGGGGGACGCCCAGACCCTTGGCGCGGCGAGCAACCACGCCTCGCTCAACCTGGCCAACGCCCTCGGCGCCTGGCTCGGCGGGCTCGTGATCGCCCGTGGCTGGGGCTACACCGCGCCCAGCTGGGTCGGCGTCGGCCTCTCACTGCTCGGCCTCGTGGTCATCGCCATCTCGGTCCGTCTCCACGTCGCCGACCGCGACCGGCGTCTCGCCACCGCCTGACCGTCCCCGCCTGACCGCCGCCGCCTGGCGCCGTCAAAGACTCGCGCAATCGTCAACTGGCCGACTCGACCGCGTCGCGTCTCTGCGCCATGGTGCAGAAGCCGACGAGGCACGCAGAAACCGCTGCGCCGGTGGCTGCGCGGAGCGCCAGGGCGCAGAAACGCAGTGGCCTGATCAGAGGGTGGGCAGGGCGAGGAGGGCGTCCAGCGCAGCCAGGGCGTGGTCGGCGAGTGCCTCAGCCAGCGGTAGTCCGGTCGGCGCGTGATCGGCTGGTGTGCTCCCCGCCGACCCTGCCGACCCTGCCGACCCTGCCGACCCCGCCTGGCGGGTGCCCGGCGGCTCACCTTCTGACGTCAGCGCGAGGTCCTCGACGTAGGCCAGCCAGGCGTGGACGACCGGTCGACGCTCGTCGGGCAGGGCGGCATACGTCATGACCCGCTCGGTCATCGCGGCCCGTAGCGTGTCGTGGACCTGCGCCCCGCCGCTCGGCCCGAGCAGCCCCTCACCGCGGACGAGCGCGAGGAAGAACGTCTGCCGCCGACGCACCTGCTCGAGGAACCGAACCACCAGGTGCCGCAACGCCTCCCGCCCCTCGGCCCCACGCGGCGGAGCGACGTTGCGGAGCACCCGGCGCCCGGCGGCCGCGACGACCTCGCGCTGATAGTCGGCCTTGGTCGGGAAGTAGTGGAAGAGCAGCCCGCGGCTGATCCCTGCCTCCGCCGCCACGACGTCGACCGGGACATCGTCGAGCGGGTTCGCGACGAGCCGAGCCAAGCCGATCCCCAACAGCTGGCGGCGTCGGTCCTCCGGCGACATCCGGACACGACGGACGGCCGGTGGATCGGGTGACGGAGGCCTCACGCTATTGAGCGTCGCTCAATAGCGGACTACTGTCAAGGCCATGGACTTCGCACCGTCGCCCCGTTCACAGGACCTCGCCGACCGGGTCCGGACCTTCGTCCGCGACCAGATCGAGCCGGTCGAGCCGGTCATGCGCGAGGAGGTGGCCCGCCGTCGCGCCGCAGGCGAGGACCCGTGGGTCGTGCACCCGCTCGTCGAGGAGCTGAAGGCCAAGGCGCGGGCCGAGGGCCTGTGGAACCTCTTCCTCCCGGCCGGCCACGAGGGCCCGTATGCCGTCCAGTTCGGGACCGACGGCGGCGCCGGTCTGTCCAACGTCGACTACGCCCCGGTGGCCGAGGCGATGGGCCGGTCCTACCTCGCCCCGCTCATGTTCAACTGCAACGCCCCGGACACCGGCAACATGGAGGTTCTGCTCAAGTACGGCAGCGACGAGCAGAAGAAGCAGTGGCTGGAACCGTTGCTGGACGGGCGGATCCGCAGCGCGTTCCTCATGACCGAGCCGGCCGTCGCCTCCTCCGACGCGACCAACATGGCGGCCACCGCGACGGTCGACGGCGACGACGTCGTCCTCAACGGACGCAAGTGGTGGTCCTCGGGCGCCGGCCACCCGGACTGCAAGGTCTTCATCTTCATGGCGGTGAGCAACCCCGAGGCCGACCGCCACCACCGGCACTCGATGGTCGTCGTCCCGCGCGACAGCCAGGGCGTCACGATCGAGCGGATGCTCTCTGCCATGGGCCAGTACGACGAGCCGATCGGCCACGGCCAGGTCCTCCTCGACAACGTCCGAGTCCCGGTCGAGAACATCATCGCCGGCCCCGGCCGCGCCTTCGAGATCGCCCAGGGGCGGCTCGGCCCGGGCCGGGTCCATCACTGCATGCGGCTCGTCGGCCTGGCCGAGATGGCCCTGGAGCTGGCCATCACCAGGGCCAGCTCGCGGCAGGCGTTCGGCACCCCGATCGTCGACCTCGGCGGCAACCGCGAGCGGATCGCCAAGGCCCGGATCGCCATCAACCAGGCGCGTCTGCACGTGCTGCACGCGGCCTGGAAGCTGGACACCTTCGGCGCCCGTGGCGCGCTCTCCGAGGTCGCCGAGATCAAGGCGGCCACGCCGGGCATGGCCCTGGACGTCATCGACATGGCCATCCAGCTGCACGGCGGCGCCGGGATGAGCGAGGACTACCCGCTCGCGGCGGCATACGCCGGCGCCCGGTCGCTCCGGCTCGCCGACGGCCCGGACGAGGTCCACCTCGCGACCGTGGCCAAGCTCGAGCTGGCGAAGTATGCCGCGAAGGCGGGCGCCCGATGAGCCGTCACGTCCTCCTCACCGGCGCCGCGAGCGGACTCGGCCTGGCCCTCGCCAAGGCGTTCGCCGCGCGCGGCGACGCCGTGCTGGCCACCGACCGCGACGCGGCCGTCGAGCCCGGCCTACTGCCGAACGGCGTGACGTACCAACGTCTTGACGTCACGAGCGACGCCGACTGGGCCGCCGCCAAGGCCTGGGTCGACGAGCAATGGGGCCGCCTCGACGTCCTCGTCAACAACGCCGGCATCGCCACCGGCGGCCGGATCGACGTCTCGACGATCGAGGACTGGGAGCGCGGCCTGGCGGTCAACCTGCTCGGCGCCGTCCGGGGCTGTCGGACCTTCACCCCGATGCTCAAGGCGCAGCGGTCCGGCCACATCGTCAACACTGCCAGCCTCGCGGGCCTCGTCCACGGCCCGGTCATGTCGGCCTACAACGCCAACAAGGCCGCCGTCGTCGCGCTCTCGGAGACGCTGCGCTTCGAGCTGGCCCCGTTCGGGATCTCGACGAGCGTCGTCTGCCCGAGCTTCTTCCGGACCAACCTGGCCGCCTCGATGCACGGCGCCGACGCCGCCGCCGAGAAGACCGCGGCCAAGCTGATCAACGACTCGCCCCTGACCGCCGACGACATCGCCACTGCCGTGATGGCCGGGATGGACCGGCAGGAGCCGGTCATCCTGCCCGACGAGCTGGCCCGGCAGACCTACTGGACCAAGACCAACGACCGGCCGCTCTACGACCGGCAGTTCACGGAGGCCGGCGAGCGGGCGGCATACCGCGAGCTGCACCCCGACGGCAGAGGCCGGCGCCCGTGACCGAGCTGCCGAGCAGTGACGTTCCCAGCAATGCCAAGGCGGTCCGCGGCGAGGACGCCTTCGACGTCGCGGTGGTCGCGGAATGGTTGCGGCACAACGCTTCCGAGCCGATCCGGACCGACGGCAGCCTCGGGGGAACGCCCGAGGTGCGGCAGTTCGTCGGGGGAGCGAGCAACCTCACCTATCTCCTCTCGTATGCCGGCCGCGACCTGATCCTGCGCCGCCCCCCGGGCGGCACGAAGGCCAAGGGCGCCCACGACATGGCGCGCGAGCACAACCTCCAAGCGGGCCTCAAGCCGGTGTACCCGTACGTGCCGACGATGGTCGCGCTCTGCGAGGACGAGTCGGTCATCGGCAGCACGTTCTACGTCATGGAGCGGGTCGAGGGCACCATCCTGCGCACCGACATCCCGCCCGAGCTCGGCCTTGACGAGGCGGGCGTCAAGCGGCTGTGCCTCATCGCCATCGACCGGCTCGCCGACCTGCACGCCGTCGACGTCGAGGCGGCCGGCCTGGCGCACCTCAGCCGGGGCGAGGGCTACGTGGCCCGCCAGGTCGGCGGCTGGAACGAGCGCTACCGCCGCGCCCGCACCCCCGACGTCGACGCGCTCGAGGACGTCATGACCTGGCTCGACGCGCACCAACCCGCCGACGCGGGAATGTGCCTGATACACAACGACTTCCGCTTCGACAACATGGTCCTGTCCGCAGCCGACCCGACCCAGGTCAG
>Ga0073909_10000016_pt1 | contig 72991 bp, 58 predicted proteins | sample Coa_R1_6_FD_66439 | JGI IMG/M metagenome (GOLD analysis project Ga0073909, IMG submission 66439) | Surface soil microbial communities from Centralia Pennsylvania, which are recovering from an underground coalmine fire. - Coalmine... | ecosystem: Environmental > Terrestrial > Soil > Unclassified... | reverse complement strand
CTCTATGCAGCTTCACTTAATCGGCTTTGGCCTCTTTCCGATTGGGATGTCGGATCGGCGTCTTTCCAAAAGGCCCGAAATCCTGTACCTCTTGCGCCGCGGGTTGCGGTCATCGGGGAGGGCGTGAGCGGGAGCCATCAGCCTGTACTATCTGCAGGAAAACCCTGATTGCCTCCTCACAGCCGAACCATGCACACTGCTTCGCATCCCAAATTTCTGAGGAGATTTCTCATGCGACTCGCAACCTTGGCCGTACTGCTGATGATGATCGCTTCCCCCGCTACCAGCCTTTTCCCCAGCGCGCCTCAGCGCGACGTGCCGGCCGAGGTCGAAGCTGCCCGCCGTTCCCTGCAAGGTGCCCGCAACGACCTCGAACACGCCGGCGGAGAATGGGGCGGCCACCGCGTGGCAGCCATGAAACACATCGACGAAGCCGTCAAAGAATTGAACGAAGCCGAAAAGTACGCCCGCGAACATCACGACATGAAGTAGCAAAAGTCGAGTTACGAGAAGGTTGTTGAACCGACTGACTGAGGGGTATTCAGCCGACTGAGCGAAGAGTGCTCAAAGACTAACCCAAGTGCGCTCAAACGGCTGGCTGAAAGCTGACCAACAGCCTTGTAAGACTTGAAACAGAGCCGCGCAGCGGCGGCATAGGCTAGCCCCGGACGTAAGTCCGGGGTGCGCCGCCAAATCGAACGCGAGCCCCCTTTAAGGGGCGGCACCGACGCGATGCGGGCGTGAGCCCACGAGCCAACTCACCTCTATCAAATCACGCTCGACATCGTCATCCGCAAACGAACTCTTTCAGACATTCTGTCTGCGATTGCTCTATTTGCGCCTGATCGTAACGTTCCTCGGCCCTCTTGGGATTTTTCTCCTGAACCCGCGTAAAATCCAAACCGAGACCCGCATGCCCGACGAAACTCCCAAACCGCCGACGGCTCCATCCGAACCGACACCCGTTGCACCGAAACCTCCCGGCCTCGATCTGGGTCCGGGCGTCGGCATTAATGTCACGCAGGATATGGCGACACCTGAACGCAGCCTGCCGCCCGCGAAGATCGTGCTCATCGCACTCGCGGGTCTGGCCGTTGTCCTCGCCATCTACGGATTCGTCGGCCGCGCCAAGCCCCAAGGCGCCGGTTCGCTCGACAACATCGCCGCCGTCGAAGTTCCCAACCAGAACTCGATGCTCGTCGCTCTTACCGTAACCCTTCACAACAGCGGCGAGAAGCCTCTCTGGATTCACAACATCGAGGGCAAACTGAAGACACCCTCGCAGGAGTATTCCGACGACGCCGCTTCGGCGGTCGACTTCGAACGATATTTCCAGGCCTTCCCCGCCCTCAAGCAAAACTCCCAAGCCGCGCTTATGCCCGAGACAAAAATTCTTCCCGGCAAGGAGGCCCGCGGCACCGTCATCGTGAGCTTCCCGGTGACCCAAGCTGACTTCGACAAGCGCCAGTCCATCAGCGTCGTCATCCACCCCTACGACCAGCCACTACCCGTCGTGCTGACGAAATAAAGGATACCGAAAACAGGGTCCAGCGAACTGCCGTCAAATGTGCGATTTGCCATTTTGGTAATTAGCTATTAGCTAATCACGAACCGATCGAATGTTCCACGTGGAACATATCTCCACTTTGCATCCGGCCGCAGCCTATTGCTTTTTCTGAATTCCGCGCCGTCGAACCAGATGATTGGGCGCGTTGGGATTGATGTCTTCGTACCGCAGGAAGCTGATCGAGCCGTCGACCTCGAGCACGCTGATGGCAACTTGGTGGAAGTCGGAGATGCCGTGCTGGCGCATGGCACTGCGCAACTCGTCGAGACTCACGTGCTCTTTCGCCATGTGTGACTCGATCACCTGGCCGTCATGAATAAGCATGCTCGGCTGGCCCTGAATGAATTTTCGGAAACGTCGATTGGCTCCGGCGAGATCGGCGATGAGGTAGTTGAGTACCAGCAGAACCACGGCCGCGACCGCGCCGCCCGCAACGGTCGTATCGGAGCCGGTCATCGCGTTCTGCACGGAGTTGCTCAGCAACAGGAGCAGGGTCAGGTCGAACGGAGTCATCTGGCCGACTTCGCGCTTGCCGCTGAGGCGCACGCCGACCAGCACGAGAAAATAAATCGCCGCCGTCCGCAGCGCGATCTCGAGGAGCACGTGAGCGGATGCGGGCAGCATCGCGCCGCTACTGGTTCGAAGCCGTGGGTGAAGCTGTAACCGGCACGGGGGCGTTCTTCGGAGTGCTGATGTAGCCAGTCGCTTTGTTCTTGTCGAGCGTCCACACCACCAGTTCGTACAGCATATGGTCTCGACCCGTGTAGAACTGGATGGGCTCGTTTACGTTGCGATCTTTCTTTTCGATTGTCTTGTCGTCGGAGGTGACGTTGAGCGTGTACTTGCCGCGCTTCGCATCTGACTTCTTCAGCTGCAGGCTGACGGTCGACACCGGCGCCGGCTTCGCGCCCTTCATCAAAGTGAATTCGTAGTACTGGCGGTCGCCCTTGTGCTTCAGGACTTCAAGATCGTCGCGGGTGTGTGCGATCAGTCCGCTCTGCAGTCCGAGATCGCCGACCGTGCTCTCGAGCTTCGCCTTGGTCGCGGCCAGTTCGTTCTTGGTTTCACCCAGGTCAGTCTTCACACCACCCACGTCAGTCTTGACGCCCGCGACTTCCCCGGTCACTGCGGTGATCTGTTCTTTCTGTTCCTTTGCAAGGCGTTCTTCAGCGGCGCGCTGGGACGCCTGCAGTTGTGCGGCGCGTTGTGCCAGCTCTTTCTTGGTGATGCCGACCTGCTGTCCGAGCGTCTCGGCTTCGGCTTCCGCGCCCTGCATGCGTGCGGTCAGGTCCGCGATCTGCTTCTGGCTGGCGGCCTGCTGCTCCACCAGTTTGCCGACACTGCCGTGCATGTCGACCAGGAAGTACAGTGAGCCCGCGACATAAATCGCGGCCAGCAAAAGCAGCAGCCACTTGCCGGCGTTGCTACTACTCTCCTGCACAACCGTGACCTGGTCATCGGACATACGCTTTCCTCCGCACTAATGGTTGGTTTTTAAAGATTGTTGAGCAGAACTCCCATGCTGTCAATTGCTTCCCAGATACCGCCGACACGGGCGCGCGCATGACAATTGTCATCCCACGGTCGTGATGCTATGCACTGGTAGATGCGCCGGGCAGCCTTCATGATGCCTTTGGCGCCGGAACGATTGCCAAGCCGCAGGAGTGTCCTACACTAGAGCGATGCGAGCCTACGTACAGAGCCGGGTGCCGCGCTGGGTTCCGTTCATCTGGCTTGCCTACCTGACTTTTTTTCTATGGCAGCCGATCACACAACACGCCAGCCGGACGGAGTGGATCGCGACGGCGGCGGCGCTGGTTGTGTTTCTGTTTTTCTACTTCGCGTTTTTCGTGACGAGGAGACCCTGGCCGCTGATTTGCGTCGTGTGCATCGGCGCAATCGGCGTTGTGTATGCGCCCTTCAATGGCGGGGCCGCGAACTTTTTCATCTACGCCGCGTCAATGGCGCCGTTCGCGCTCGACACGGAGTGGGCGGGCGCGCTCGCCATTGCCGGCGTGGTGACGGTTGCGGCTCTGGAGTCTTGGTTGCTGCACATCACCAACGGATTTATTTTCCCTGCGACTTTTCTGTCCACCTTTATCGGCGCCGCGAACATTTACTTCGCGCAAAAGAATCGGCATGTTGAAGAGCTGAAGCGGGCGAATGCCGAGATCGAGCAGCTGACCAAAGTCGCGGAGCGGGAGCGCATTGCGCGCGACCTACATGATGTTCTGGGACACACGCTGTCGTTGATCACGTTGAAGTCAGAGTTGGCGCGCAAATTACTAGATCGTGACCCGATACAAGCAAGGAATGAAATCCGCGACGTGGAGTTGACCGCGCGCCAAGCCTTGGCCGACGTGCGCCAAGCAATTGGGGGATACCGGTCGCAGGGACTCGCGGCCGAGATCAAGCAGGCGGCGGCCACCTTGGAGACGGCGGGGGTGCGCGCGGATGTGCGCTCGGCAGAACTCGATCTCCCGCCTGCGAAAGAGAGCGTACTTGCGCTGGTGCTGCGAGAAGCGGTCACCAATGTTGTGCGCCACGCGCGCGCGTCGCATTGCCGCGTGGAACTGGGGCGCGTGAACGGGCAGTGCCGTTTGGAGATATGTGACGATGGTCGAGGCGGCCCGGCGGTCGAAGGCAACGGCCTGCGCGGAATGCGCGAGCGCGTGGAGTCATTGGGCGGAAGCCTTGAGCACGACATGACTCGCGGAACGCGGCTCATCATAGAACTGCCGCTTGAAGAGACGGCGAGCTTGTGACTTCCCTTTCCAAAGAAAGCCGTAAGGCGATCCGGGTGGTCATTGCCGAGGACCAGGGCATGGTTCTGGGCGCATTGGCCGCGTTGCTCGAAATTGAAGGCGATATTTCCGTGGTTGGACGGGCGCGCAACGGGCAGGAAGCGCTCGAATGCGTTTTGACGCACAAGCCCGATGTGTTCTTGACCGATATCGAAATGCCAAGATTGACCGGACTCGATGTTGCCGCAGAGCTGAAGCGGCGGCGGGTGGCAACGCGCGTGGTGATCGTGACGACATTTGCCCGATCCGGTTATTTGCGGCGCGCGCTGGATGCGGGAGCGTCGGGATATTTGTTGAAGGATCATCCGGCCGAACAGTTGGCCGATGCCGTGCGGCGCGTGCATCGCGGATTGCGCGTCATCGATCCGGAACTGGCGACCGAAGCGTGGGGAGAGTTGGATCCGTTGACGGATCGCGAGCGGCAGGTGTTGCGTTTGGCCGGAGACGGCAAGGCGAGCGGCGATATCGCGGCCGAGCTCGGGTTGAGCGAGGGGACGGTGCGGAATTATTTGTCGGAAGCGATCAGCAAGTTGGGCGCGGCGAATCGCGTGGAGGCCGCACGGATCGCGCGCACCAAGGGATGGTTATAGCGGCTCGCAGGCGATGGAGCCCGCACCTAAAACCAGGTTAGCGCCCAAAGGGCGGACGCGAACCTGGGGCACCTTCCCGGTCACGAATGTGGCGGGCCGGGACGCAGCTTTCTCCAGGCGGTCGCCGCCACGCCCAGCAGACCGCTACTTAGCAGCAGCAACGATCCAGGTTCGGGGACTGGCGTCGGCACTGACGTCAGCACGATCGCGATCGTCTGCCCGGGCTGCAGGTAGGTTTGCCCGGGCAACGGCTCCATGGTTATCGTGAAGTTCGTCACCGGCGTAAACAGCTTCCCGTTCGCCAACCGGAATGGCCAGGGATCCAGCAGCGACATTGTGAAGACCGCCGATTCACACGGGCAAAAATAGGGTGGATCGAGCAACGTGATCGTGGGTCCCGGAAGAGTGCTGAAGATCCCGGCATCCCAGCCGAAGGCGTGAATGTCGAAGACCAGCGGGTACCCCACGTCGGGAATAACGGCGTCGTAAGTCATCCCGGTGGTGTCGAGTTGGAGAATGAGCACCGCCTTATGCGGATTGCCCCATGTCCCCTGACTAATGAACGTGATGCTGCCGATGGTGATGGAGTCGGCAAAGACGGGGGTGGCGAGCAGGCAGAAAAGGCCGAGCACGACGAAGCGTCGCACGGACGGCCATGCGAATGAGGTCGACATGAAAACCGCCAGCCGAGGCAAGGGAGGTCGGACGGGTATCCTCTCGTGTCGGGCCCATCATCCCGCAAGCACCAGTGGGAGGCAACCACGTAGATCACGCTTCGCCGTGATAAGCGGGCCGGCGTATCGCAGAAATCGATCTCCGTGGCGGGACGAGGGCAGCATCTACCCCCAGCCTTCGCAAAACGCGCGATAGGCTGGGGCACCCGGCTACAACTTTACGCGGCCAGCGCGACGTCCCTCGCGACCTCGGCCACCAGTTCATACGACCGGAGCCGGTCGGCAGGCTCATAGGTGTCGGTGACCACGATGACTTCATCAGCCGACGTCTCTTCGACTAACTGCTCGAGACGCGCTTTCACCGTGGCTTTCGACCCGACGATGGCAGCGCCCAGCTTGTTTTCTACCGCGGCGCGCTCAAAGTCCGTCCAGATCTCCTCCATCGAATCGACCGGAGGCAGCAACTCCACAGGTTGATTCCGGATCAGCCGCAAGAATCTTTGCTGAGGCGTGGTGAACAAACGGCGCGCGGCCGCGTCGGTTTCGGCGGCGATCCCTTGCACGGCCACCATCAAATGCGGTCGACTCAAGACTTCGCTCGGACGAAAGCTCCCCCGATAAAGTCGCGCTGCCGCATACAAATACTCCGGCGCAAAGTGCGCCGCAAATGCGAAGGGCAGTCCCTCGGCCGCGGCCAGTTGCGCGCTGAAAGCGCTCGAGCCCAGCAGCGTGATGGGCACGTGGCTTCCCTGCCCCGGAATCGCCTTCACCGCCTGACCCTCCCGCGCGTCATCGAGGTAGGCACGCAACTCCGCCAGCAACGCAGGAAAATCGTCTCCCGTCTGACGGTGATCGCGGCGCAATACGCGCATGGTGTGGAAGTCGCCGCCCGGCGCGCGGCCCAGGCCAAGATCGATGCGGTTGGGATAGATTGCAGCCAGCGTCCCGAACTGCTCGGCGACCACTAGCGGAGCGTGATTGGGCAGCATCACACCACCGCTGCCCACGCGGATGGTCGACGTCGCCCCGGCCACATGCCCGATGAGCACCGGCGTGGCCGAACACGCGAGCCCCTCAATCGAATGATGCTCCGCCAGCCAGAAGCGCTCGTACCCAAGCCGCTCCACGTGCTGCGCCAGCTCGACCGAGCGCGCAATCGCGCTACTTGCCGACTCCTCCCCTGTACGCATGCCGACCAGATCAAGAACCGAAACTGCCAGACCGTTAGACATGCAGATTAGATTGCCGAAGGTGGGTGGAGGATGCGGGGGAGGACGATGACGCAGGCAGCATCGTAGCCCCACTCATTCGCAAAGAACGCGAATGAATGAGCCACCCGCCGATCCTAAGTGTCGTCCCGACTTTGTGTTTCCCTTCCCAGCTGCAGGAACACAGCCTATACCAAAAAGGAGCTCTGTCATGCGGTCACTTACACTAGCCTTGCCTGCTGTGGCGGACGACCCGCCCTAAGCATCGCTCCGACTCTCGAGGGTGCTCCGTCCAAGCTCCGCTTGGGCGGGGGTTTTCTTTGCGGTCTGCACGGTAGGGAAAATTCCGAGGCGCCAGCTAGCCGCAGTCCCCGAAGCGAACCTACGTGCCCGACAAGCGTTTGCTGAGCTGATCACACCTTCAGCGCATCCAGGTATTGGTAGCTCATCTTGACGGCTTCCAGCGGCGGTATCTCACAGTAGTCCTGTTCAACGTAGTAGTGCTCCATGCCCCCAACATTCGCGGCCGCCAAGACGCGCTTCCAGTCAATGCTTCCGCTTCCGACGGGCGCAAACAATCCCATCTTCGCATCCAGTTCCTGTGAGGGAGCCGGTTTATCTTTCATGTCCTTGATATGCAGCAGTGGGAAGCGCCCCGGATGCGGCTTGAAGTATGCCACTGGATCCTGCCCTGCATGCGTCACCCAGAAGCAATCCATCTCAAATGCCACCAGCTTCGGATCCAATGTCTTCAGAAGATAGTCGTAGGGCATCGTATCCCCAAATTTCTGGAACTCAAAGTTGTGATTGTGATAGCAGAACTGAATACCAGCCTTCTGCGTGGCCTCTCCCGCTTTGTTGAACAACTCTGCTAACTTTTTATAGTCGTCAAGCGACTTGCGCTCCTCCGGCGGAAGAATCGCAATCACCATGTACCGTAATCCCAGCGTTTTAGCGTCCTCGATTCGCTTTTCCCACTCGGACTTCACGACCGGTAGGAGGTAGTGGCCACTTGAGGCGGCAATGCCGTTGTCCTTTAGTATCTGGCCGAATTCTGCTGGAGTCTTTCCATACAGAGAGTAGATCTCCACATCTTTGTAGCCAATCGCCGACAGCTGTTTGATTGTCCCCGGCACATCCTTTTCAAGCTGCTCGCGCAATGTATATAGTTGCAGCCCGATCGGCTTCCCATAGGGCTTGGCAAAGAGCGATTCCGGCAGCTGAGTCCACATCGCTGCCCCTGCCAACCCCAAGGTCGTGTTGCGAATGAAATCACGACGCTTCATGCTTGATCCTTCCACTCGCGTGAATTAAGCACTCTTGATCTTGTTGGAACCCGCGTCCCAAACAGCTATGGTTTTGTTGAAGTAGGAATGGTTCGACATGTGGCAACCCGTCAGCGCTGCGACATTCCCAAACACTTCGTTTTCCACGACCGGCTTACGGGTTCGCACCGCCTGGAAGAAGTTCGCGAGGTGATCAACCAGATCACTGTATCCCGGAGGCGCGACGTACACTTCCGCGCCCGATTCCAACTTCGCCTGCCCCACGGCAGGCCCAGGATGCTCGCGCTCCCATCTCGCCAAGTACTCTTCTTTCGCCGCTTCCGGCCACGATCCAATCGAATACCCTTCGGCCGTCTCGTATGGCGGCTCTGGAATAAACGATAGGGATCCTCCCGCGCCCAATGCCTGGGGCGCACCCGCTCCGCGAATAAACATGGTTCCCTTTTTTCCGTAGAATGCGAATTGCTGATCTTCGTAGCGATTGTTCTGGTTACAGCGCAGGATCACTTGGAACTTCGGGTAGTCGTACATCGTCCACTGCAGATCGCCAAAATCGCGCTCCTTGTAGTGGTAGATTCCCCCTGTAGAGAACGCGCGAGCGGGAGGCGCGTTCACTCCCGTGATGTAGTTGATGCCGGAAATCAGATGGACAAACAGGTCGCCCGGCAGGCCCGTTCCATAATCCTTGTAGCATCGCCATGAAACAAAGCGGCGGCCATCAAACGGCCGCTTAGGCGCATCCCCAAGCCATGTATTCCAGTCAATCGTCTTTTCATTGGCATCTGGGGGGATAGGAAACATCCATGCTCCGCTGTCGCTGTTGCGGTCCCACACCGCCTCAATCGTATCGACCTGTCCAAGCCTCCCGGAATCCCAGATTTCCTTTGCCTTCGCATACATGATCGAACTCACACGCTGGCTTCCGATCTGGCAGATTCGGTTGTTTTTCTTCACCGCGTCCACCATCGCGAAGCCGTCTTCCGCGCTGTGTGACATCGGCTTTTCGCAATAGACATCCTTACCGGCTTGTGCCGCCTCCGCCACCAACTTCCGGTGCCAGTGGTCCGGCGTCGCCACGATCACCGCGTCTATGTCTTTGCGATCGAGAATTCGCCGATAATCCTTCGCGGCATCGACGTTCTTCTTCAATATTGTCTTGGCGTGTTCCAGCCGAGTGTCGTAGAGGTCTGAAATAGCCACACATTCTGCGCCAGGTACTTTCAGGGCATTCCTGAGTAAGTCGCTTCCCTGTGTCCCCGTTCCGATAATTCCGAATCGAACCGCGTCAGAAGGTGCCGGTGTTTGCGTAGCCCAGAGCATCTTCGGCTCCAGCAATGTAACCGTGCCACCCGCAACTCCTGCTACTACAGATCCAGCGATTCGGACGAAACCACGTCGAGTTATCCCGTTCATGAGAGCTCAGACCTCCTGGCCGAGAATTCGTGGGAAAGCATAATGGAAAAAGGCCTCTTGTGGCCAAGAAAATCGGTTTAGGAGAAATAACTCCCGCTCGAAGGGCGGGTGAATTCCCATAACTCGAGGGCCCCATTCACGTTCTGTGCGGTTGAGTGGGGTAGCGATGCAGTATGCGATACCCCCATCCCCCGTCTTGGGTTTTCGGGGGAACTGTCCCCCCCCAGGTTAGCGTCCAAAACGCGGACGCGAATCTGGGGCACCAGGCCGCGGGCGAGGGCGCCCGCGCTACACGCGCCGACGAATCGCTAACAGCGTCAAGTCATCCAAACGTTTCTCGCCCTCGCAGAAGACCTGGAGGTCGTCGAGGCAGGAGGTGATCAGCTCGGCGGGTTGGCGTCCGGCTTGGGCGGGTGGCCCACACAATTCGAGGGTGCCCCATTCAATCGCGTTCTGTGCGATTGAGTGGGGTAGCGATCCAGCCTGCGACGTCCATCTCGTTTCGCTCATAAACTGAGATTATTCCCGCCGGTACGGTCGCGAAGTCGCCCTTGCACTGCCGCTTTCGGCCTTGACATGGCGCTCCGGGGCGACCAGAATCAACCGCAAAAAAGTAACTGTTCAGAATTCACTCTTCCCCGAAATCCGGCCTCGATTAAACAAACTAGGAGGTTCTTATGAAATGGATCGCCGTGGGAATCGGTGTGGCTGTGCTGTTCGCCTGCCTGGCCAATGCGCAAACCACCAAAACTATCATCATGCGGGACGCCTGTGATCCCGACAGTTTCAACGCCACCGTCGGACCCGGAACCTGTGTGGCCGGGCAACACGGAACCACGCTGTTCGGGGACTTCATCGGGGAACTGCAAAGCGACCAGATTGCCGGGGCGTGGCGCTTCAACCCTCTTTTGAATACCACCGAGGGACACTTCAAGCTGGTCCGCCTCGAACTGAAACCGGGAGATCAAACCACCATTCAGAACCTAGGGGGCGAAACTCATACCTTCACCCGCGTCAAGAAATTCGGAGGCGGGTTCATCGCTGTGCTCAATGGCCTTACGGGCAATCCCGATCCGGCTCCGGAGTGTGCGCAGGTGTTGCCCGACGGATCGCTCGCCCCGCAGCCGGAGAGTGATTCGAATCAGTTTGTGGAAGCCGGCCTTACCGAACCTGGGCCGACGGCGGGAAGTCCTGCGCTGCCACGCGGCGTTTCTCGCTGGGAGTGCTGCATCCACCCGTGGATGCGGATGATCGTCGAAGTCCAGGGACACGAACACGGAGAAGACTGATGCGAAGCAGGTGGCGCGCGCCTAAGCGTCGTTCCAACTCTCGAGGGTACCCCGTCCGAGCTTAGCTTGGGCGGGGGCTTTCATCGGTCACAGAGTACGCAGCACTCCGCTCGCATACTTATAAGTACCGAGCCTCATGCGCAATCTCCTTGCAGCTGCTGACACTTCTTGATAACTTGGCGCCGACTTGGGAGGAGACCATCGACTCCACAGCGATTGAACCCGGAAAAGACTAGTGTTCTGTGGGGCCCGCGCTCGCGGCGGAGACGCCCAAACCGCCGTTCCGACCCCAGGTGGCAGGCCGGATCGCAGTGTTCTTTGGCCCGGTCGCCGGCGCACTGGTGCCTGTCATCAGCTTGCGCCACATGGGGCTTCCCTTAAAGGCCAAGCGAACTTTGCGCTGGACACTGCTGGCCACTGCCGTCCTGGCCGCAGTACTGCTGGCAACACCCGACGTCTATGGACGTGTCATCGGCCTTGGCGCCGAGATTTCCTTCTACCTGCTTTATCCGCGTCTGCAGGAAGTCGAATATGCCGCATGGCAGTCGGCGCATACCGACATCGAAGCGTCCAACGGGTGGGGCGCCGTAGGGTGGGGCGCCGTAGGGTGGGGCGCCGTAGGGTGGGGCGCCGTAGGATGGGGCATCGTAGGTCTCGTTTTGTTTTTTGTCATCTTCATCGTAGTGGCCATCCCCATGTCGATTCTCTTTCCTTCACGTGGGTGATTGGGGCATCCCCGATCCTCCTTACCCCTGCCGCCGTATCGCCAACAGCGTCAAGTCATCCAACCCGCGCTCGCCTTTGGTAAACACGCGCAGGTCGTCGAGGCAGGCGGTGATCAGCTCAGCGGGTTGACGTCCGGCTTGCTGGCGCACCAGGGTCAGGACGCGCTCCACGCCGTATTCGTCGTCCGCGTGGCGGGCTTCGGAAAGGCCGTCGGTATAGAGAAAGAGCGTGTCGCCAGGTTCCAGCTGCACGCGCGTCGCGGAAAACTCGCTGTTGTGAAACATGCCGAGCGGCAGGCCGGTCGATTCCACGCGCAGCACGCCGCCGCGTCCGACCACGATCGCGGGCCAGTGGCCGGCGTTATGGATTTCCACTTCTCCGGTGGGCTTGGCCTGTCCGCAGACGAGCGTGGCATACTGCCCGGCCAGCGCGCTTTCACAGAAGACGCGATTCACCTGCGTGACAATCTGGCCGAGTGGCAGGGCCAGCCCGGTCAGGCTGCGGAATAGGGCGTGGAGTTGCGCCATCAGCATGGACGCGGCCACGCCTTTGCCGGAGACGTCGCCCAGCACGAAGAAGAGCTGGCCATCAGTCGGGATCAAGTCGCAGTAGTCGCCGCTGACCGCGCCCAGCGGCGCGTAGTGATAGCTGGTCTCCCAGTCGCCGGCGCACAGGCCATTCTGCGGGAGCAGGTTGCGCTGCACCTCCGAGGCCAGGTCGAGATCGCGTTGCAGCTCGGCGCGCTCCGTCTGGGTCAGGTGGTCGAGACAGTAGCGCAACAGCGGATCGGCCAACAGACGGTCCTGCTCGACGGGATCGTGGCACTCCTCGCACAGTCCGTAAGTGCCCTTGGCCATGCGGTCGAGCGCCGAATCCACTTCGCGTAACAGGCCAGCCAGCCCCGCGTTGCGCGGCGCCGCGACGATCGCCGCCTCCAGCCGCCGCTTGCGCTCTTCTAATTGATTGTGCAGGAAACTGACTTCGAGTGTGGCCATGAGAATCTCCTTGTGTCATTATCCGCGCTATTGGATTCTGCTCGGGCGGTTTTCGATGCGAAATCGCTTGTGTATACTCTGCGCCGATGACTCGCCGAATATTTTCTCTCTCCTTATTGCTGTGCACGCTCTGGAGCAGTGCGGTTGCGCAGGATCGCATTGCTGCGGCCCTCGATTCCCTTCCCGCTATCAAGAAGATTGATCAGGTCGCAATCTCGCCCGACGGAAAGAACGTCGCGTACATCGTCGACGGAGAACTGTCAGTCGAGTCGCTGGCTGGCGGCGACGCACGCCGCATCGCGCCCGACCAGAAGCTTGCTGCGCGCGACGTCACGTGGTCCGCGGACAGCAAGAAGCTCGCATGGCTCGGCGACTTGCCAACCGACATTCCTGCTGCAGAATTGTGGAGCGCATCGACCGATGGAAGCGGTCTCGTCAAGCTGGCCGATCTGAAGGGATATGCGTCGACGCCGCGCTTTGCGCCCGATGGAACGAAGGTCGCGGTGCTGTACATCGAAGGCATGCCGCGAATCGCGGGACCGCTGCAGCCGATGACGCCGTTAGCTGGCGTTGTGGGCGAGAAGGTGTACGAGCAGCGCATCGCAGTCGTCGATATAGCCACGACGAAGTTGACGCAGGTCACGCCGTCGGATGTTTACGTGTACGAGTACGACTGGACACCCGACTCGAAGGCATGGGTTGTGAGCGCCGCTCACGGGTCAGGAGACAACAACTGGTGGCTCGCGCGCCTGTACGAGGTCGATGCCAGCAACGGCGAGATGCGCGAGATCTACAAGCCGAAGTGGCAGATCGCGGAACCGCATGTCTCGCCCGATGGAAAGTCGGTGGCGTTCATCGAGGGCCTGATGAGCGACGCAGGATTAACAGGCGGAGACATCCAGCTGGTAGCGATGTCCGGAGGCACAGCGCGCAACCTGACACCAGGAATCAAGGCGTCTCCGTCATCGCTAGCGTGGACAGGAGCGCATCAGCTTGCGGTCATCGCGAACGTGGATGGTAATGCCGGATACTCCACGATCATCACAGATGGCCAATCCACACCAACGACTTGGAAGGGTTGGACAGGGGAAGAGACGATCGGCACGGCGACCGATGTATACGCATTAGGCGCGTCGTTCTCGCGTGACGGCGCCGTGAGCGCGGTGGTGAGGCAAGCGTCGAGCACTCCTCCGGAAGTTTGGGCCGGACCGATGGGATTGTGGAAGCAGCTGACGCACGTGAACAGCAACATCCATGCGACTTGGGGCGAAAGCCGCAACGTGCATTGGACGAATGGCGACACGCGTGTGCAAGGCTGGCTGATGCTGCCCAAGGATTACGACCCGGCGAAGAAGTATCCGCTCGTAATCAGCGTGCACGGCGGTCCGTCGTGGGGATGCCTGTCGCAGTGGTCGGCGGGAAAGATGGGCGACATGACGGCGGCCTCGTTGCTCGGGTGGTTCGTGCTGTGTCCCAACCCGCGCGGGAGTTATGGGCAGGGCGAGGCGTTCACGCAAGGCAACGTCAAGGACTTCGGCAACGGGGACTATAAGGACATAATGGCGGGAGTCGACGCCATGATGAAGCAGTTTCCGATTGATCCCAAACGCATCGGACTGCGTGGACACAGCTACGGCGGATACATGGCGATGTGGGCCGAGACGCAGACTGCGCGATTTGCGGCCGTGGTAGCGGGAGCTGGGTTGGCCGACTTTCTGAGTTACTACGGGCAGAACGATATTGATGAGTGGATGATTCCGTTCTTTGGAGCGTCTGTGTATGACGATCCGGCGGTGTATCAAAAGTCGGATCCGATTCGTTTTGTAAGGAATGTAAAAACGCCGACGCTGATTCTGGTGGGCGATCGCGACGGCGAAGTACCGATGCCGCAATCGATCGAGTGGTATCACGCGCTGCAGGCGATGAAAGTGCCAACGCAGATGGTGGTGTATCCGAATGAAGGGCATGTGTTCTACCGTCCGGCGGACGCGCGCGATTACACGCTGCGCAGCTTGAAGTGGTTTGAGGAATGGTTCGGCAAGTAACTGGCCGGTGGTGAAGTGGTGACAGTATCCACCATACTGTCACCATCCACGGTGATTCGGGTCTCTGCATAGCCGGGGAAGAACGCGCTATGATGGTGGCGCCAACGGCCTGTTGGCGCACGACCAACGCCGGTGAAGTCCCCCTCAGCAAATCGTGCGCGCAGGAAGGTCGGTCGCTGATCCCGGTTTGTCTTTTCGACATCGGCCCATAACCACGGTGATCGACCTTAAAGTGAACGATGGCCGGAAGGTGAAGCATGGCACGGTCCTTGATCTGGATTCAGGGCAATTCCGAACCCGGGTGGGCCTGTTCCAGTTGCCGATGGAAGTTTCCCATCCCCACACTGCTGGGTTCTGAAGAGGCCAAGGGTGCGTACGACCGTCTGGCGGCCGCGAAATTCCGCGACCACATCTGTGAAACGGAAACCGCAAAACCCGCAGTGCATGCGAACACCGGGCCGACGTTCGCGGAACGGGCCAGCAAGCTGATTAAGGCGGGATACAAGCCGAAAGACGCGGTTGAATTGGTAACGGAGGAAATCATCCTGGAGCACGGCCATGAACCGAATGCCAAGGAGAAGGCGCGCGCAGAGGCAGAAGATTTCCTTTATCGAATTCGTAAAGGACTGATCTAATCGTGGGTAGCGTGAAGTCGCGGATAGAGAGGGCACGGGGCGTTAAGCCCCGTGCTTTTTTCTGACTAGTTGCAGCGTGGGGCGTTGGGATGGGCCTTACAGTAGGGAGTGCACGGAATGCACAGCTTCTTCTTCGGTGTTGCAGTAATGTTTCCGGCTAGAGTCCCCGTGAACATCGCGAAGGTGAGCACCAGCAGGAATCGTTTCGAAGACATCAGGCATTCTCCTGTGTGTGGGATGTGGGCCCGAGATTGCGCGGGAGTGTGGAGCAATGTGGGGTTGAGTGTCAAGAAGTGATTTTGTTCTGGGAGACATAACAAACCAGCGATGTTGTGGCGCCCGCGTGCGGTTTCGTTGTGACGGATCGTGCTGGACTCGCAGTTTGGCGTTAGGAACCGCCGCCGCTTCGCGCCCCCGCCTTTCCTTATTTGTTCTCGGTTGGTCCTGATTTTCGCGCGATCGCTTTTCGCACGGCCTCGATCGTGGAGTTGGTCGAACGCGCGATCACCCCGATCACGTCGTCCGCGGTGATCTCCAGGACCACCGGCGAGGTCTTCCGATATTCCGTAAGCAAAGCGTCCAAAGCTGTGCGTTCTTTCCGCTCTTCATCCGAGTAGAACCACGCCTTTTCGAACTCGTGGTTTTCGATGGAGCTGTTTTTTCTTTTCACAATAAAGCGCAGACGCTTTTGGACCTCGACTATTTCTGGCGGCACCTTGCGGTTGCGCAGGCGGACGACCGAGCCGCTTCATCCATGAAGTCGACGGCCTTACCGGGCAGACTGCGACCAGGAATGCCGGCGGCAGCCCCGGCAATAGCACTCGTCAGGGCTTCATCGGTGTAACTCGCGGCGTGAAATTCTTCATAAATGTGTTTGATTCCGCGCAAGACTCCGAGAAATTCGGCCTCGGTGGGAGGGCCCACCTGAATGGGCTGAAAGCAAGCTTCGAGCCAGCCGTGGTCGGCGATTGATTTTGCATAGCCTGCGGGCGTGGCGACGCTGATGCACTGGATCTGCCCACTCAGAACAGCACGCTTCAGGATTTCCTGGAGATGAACCGCACTTCTTCCGAAGAGACTGTCGGGGGGCGTGTGAAGATCATCGACGAACACTATGACGCCCTGTTCCGCAGCCTTTGGTAGATCGGAATAGAACTTCTCAAACCATGCGCTGGTGATGGATGCCCAGGGAGGAAGGTTCAGTTCGACAATGGTAGCTTCGGAGAGGAAGGAGGGGACGTCGCCATTCGCCATGCGCTGCGCCAAGCCTCCAACGATGGTGTGCTTGCCCACTCCCAGTTCGCCAACCAGCACGGGATTCTTGGCGTCGTAGCAACCAAGTATGTGGAGAATGCGCTCGAGTTCGTTCTCGCGACCGATGAGCGGGAATACAGGCTCCAACGGAATAAAGCTGGCGCTAGGCGAGACCCGCAGAGACGGTGATGGTGGTACTTCTCGGGCGGGAGCGGGATGGGGCGTGTGGCCAAGATCCTCCCTCACCTTCTCAAGGGTCACGCCGCAGGTTCGCAATGCTCGAGCGGCGAGAGCTTGTTCTTCCCGCAGAATTCCCAGAAGAAGGTGTTCGGTACCGATGTGTTTGTGACCGAAGCGCTCTGCTTCCCCTGATGCGTATGCGAGGACGCGCTTGGACTCGCTGCTCAGGGGAAGATCCGCGGAAGTGGAGGTTTTCTCGCGGATCAAGGTGTTCTTCTGGATATCCAGGCGAATGTTCTCAGGGGCACCGGGCGGAAGAAAGCGTCGGTTGAGAACATTATCTTCGCGCAGCAAGCCCAACAGCAGATGTTCCGTCTCAATGTAGGGATTGCCGAACTGCGAAGCTTCGTAGCGAGCAAAAAAGATGACGCGGCGCGCCTTTTCTGTGAACCGCTCAAACATAAAGCGTTCCTTCAGGAGTGTTACGTAGGAATAACCGAGTGCGATAGATTGCGCAACTGAAAACGGGGGCGGACTTGGGATGGGTCGACGGCTTTCAGATTACGGAAAAAGTCGCTAATCGAAAATCGCAAACCTCAGGCGCTGAAGCGCGCACAGATTTTCAGCGACTTAAAGCACGACTGAAGCCGTGCCCTTCCCGCAACCCGCCGGAAGCGGAGTTTTTTCTGCAGCCTCTGAAGTCGTGCTCTTCCCATACTTGTCAGACGGAGAGCTTTTTCCGCAGCTACTTTAGTTATTGACCTGAACTTTGATGGAAGGTCGCGACAGGGTGAGGGCTTGTTTCTGGATGGGACCGGGATTCTGGCGGATTCGTGCGGCTTCACTGCCCAGAGGTTTTTCGAATTCTTCGAGAGTCTTTGCCAATGTTTTTCCTTCCTCCGAATCGGCCGCTACTTTCATAAGCTGCTGTGATTTTAAAAGGCTCGCGTAGGAGAGGCGTGGCGGAAATCCCGCGTCGTGAAGGAAGAGCGCGTAGTTGTACCAGTCGACGGCTTCGTTGTGACGATCGTCCATCGTGGCGTCGAGTTGGAGGGCGCGCTGGTAGAAGCGCAGGGCTTCTTCAGTACGGCCCGAGTGGGCGTGGACGGTGGCTTCTCCGATGGTAGCGAAGCTCTCGAGCTTCCCTTCACCCGTCTGAGCGGCTATGCGACGCGCGAGGTCGAACGAACGGAGGGCCTGTTCCGGATGTCCGGCGCGGTTCTGGCAATCGGCAAGTTTCAAAGCGACGCCAATCAACTTGGGCGCGGGCGGGCGCATTTCGGCGCCGTGGTGAGAGACGATTTCCAAAAAGGCTCCGTAGTGCGGGGCCGCTTCGGCGGCCTTTCCTTGGCGATCGAGTTCGGCAGCGAGATAGAGCTGGGCGTCGGCGAGCGAGGGATCGGTGGCGACCGCCTTCTGCCAGCTCTGCAGTGCTTCCGCGGTGTGGCCGAGTTGCATGGCCAGGATGCCGTGATTGGTGAGGAGTTGCGCGTCGCGGGGCGTGCGCTCCATGGAGGTTCGCGTCAAAGTGTAAGCCTCATCGAAACGCTTCTCGCTAGTCAGAAACTGAAGGAACGCGTTGCGGGGCGCCGGATCGACGGGATTGGCCTGGATGGCACGCTTCCATGCAGCCTCGGCGGCTTCCGGTTTTCCGGCGTCTAGTTCCTTGCGCGCCAGACGCATCTCTAGCGTGGAGTCGTAGGCGTTGAGAGCCGCGGCACGCTGCAGGTCGGGAAGATTGTCGTCATGCAACGCCAGGTAGTAGCGAACCTGATCGATTGTGCCCCAGGCGAGCAAGGCTACGGCGGCCGTGATGCGTAAGGTACGCGCGGCGCGCGCGGGGCCGATGGTCCAGCGGAATGCTGAGGCCAGGCTGGTACGCGCTCCGGAAGCGGCGTCAGCAAGCTGCTCTTTGGAATTCAACAGCAAGCTGGCGATGCGGCCGTCACGCAGTTTCCAGATCGCGCCGTCGAGAATGAAGTGATGGATGTTCACCAGCGCGGTAAAGATCAGGAAGCTGCGCGTGAAGTCGAAGTGGAAGACGTGGCTCGCGATCCATGGGCCCGGGATGAAGAGAGCAATCCCGCCCGCGATCAGGACGGCGAAGTAGGCGAAGGGACGCCAGTTCTGGCGGCCTTCAGCGCGGGCTTCGCGTCCGGCGTAATAACTGGTGATCCAAAGATATTGAGCGGAGTGCATCACCGCCAGCACGCCCGTGCTGTAGCGGCTCTGCGGCACGCGAAAGCGTTCTCCAAGCGAGAGCACCGCAGGAAGAAGAAACCATACGAACTGCGTGCTGAACAGTGTCAGCGACGGAACCATGCCGCGCCATCCGGTTTGACCGATGAGGCTGGATAGCGCATAGGCGCTGCAGACCAGGAATGCGAGCGCGAAGACGATCTGCAATTGGGAACTGACCACACCGGGAATGTTGAGAGAGACAAAGAATGGATCGGTGGACGGACCAGTATGGAAGTTCAGGAACAGGATTCCGTAGGAAAGCAGGAACGCGGCGTACATCGCGTGGCGAACCGCGTTGGCGAGACGAGCACCGGCGCGGCGGGCGAACATCATCAGGATGCCGTAGTTCTGGCCGCTATAGTGCCAGGGACTCCACGTTAGATAGATCGTGAAGATGAACGGCAGGGCGCGAAACCAGAAGTGCGAGACCACGGCGGTCAGAAGTACCAGCAGCGTGGTATGGACCGTGAAGATTCGATATTTGTTGAAGTCTTCCGAGCGATGGTAGGCGCGGTAGACGGTCGCCATGTAGTGCGGGAAATTAAAGAAGAGAGCGAGCACGTAGAAAGCGACGGACCAAGTCAGGGTTTTCGACGAGGCCGAGAGGTACGCGACCAGTAGCAGGGGCGCGGACCAGGCTCCGCAGCCGACGATCATGTCGAGCCAAGGGCTGTAGATCCAGAGTGGCTGGGAGCTTGATTTGGACATGGAGAGCGGGGCTTTCCCTTCGCGGATTATAGGGAGAGGGTGGGGTGGGGCTCATGTGCCCAAAGTAACGTGGGCAGCGGCTTTCTGGGGTCGTTGTGGAAGCTTGTCGGCAGCGCTGGTGAGGACCGTGGTGCAGGGGTCCTTCGACTGCGTTCGGCTGGCGCCTCACTCCGCTCAGGATGACAATTTTGGGGAGGGCTCGGCCATTGATTTTGGTCTTTTGGTTTCGGTGTTTGGAGTCGATGTGGGGCTTGTTGTATAAGGGCATCTCTATGCGATTTGTGTTGGCGGTGGTTGCCTCTTCTCTTCTTTCTCTTTTTCCGTTCGCGAGTGCTCAAACCAACAAGGATGCTTCGCCGGCCGAGACGCTGGCTGCGCGCACTGCTGGGCTTAAGAAGCAGGATGGGTTTCTTCCTTATTACTGGGACGCGAAGAAAGGGACACTGCTGGTGGAGCTTTCTTCGGCGGCGCGGGACCGTGAGTTTCTTTATTTCGTGGGACTGGGGAGCGGGGTAGGGTCGACGACGCTGTTCGCCGATCGCGGGAGCCTTGGGCGCGGCATGTTGTGCCGGTTCCGGCAAGTGGGATCGAAGGTGCTCGTGATCGCGGAGAATTCGTCGTTCCGGGCCGAGCGCGGAAGTTCTGATCTCAGGAAATCCGTGGAGTTGAGCTTCCCGACATCAGTGTTGGCGGCGCTTCCGGTTGAGGCGGAACAGGATGGTGCTTTGCTGGTCGATGCGAAGCCGCTGCTGGTTCGGGATGCAGCCGATCTGCTGTCGCAGATGCGGCGGCCGACGCAAGCCGTGAACGGGCAGATGGTGCGGCAGGAAAGCAAAGACGCGAACTGGAAGGTGGATGATGCGCGCAGCGTGATCGATCTGGACGACTCGGGAAGTTTTCCGCGCAACACGGAAATTGAGGCGCTGCTGACTTTCACGAATGACGGCGAGGCCGATCTCAACCAGCCCGACACGCACGCCCTGAGCGTGCGCGAGCATCATTCTTTTGTTGCTTTGCCTGAGCCTGGATACACGCCGCGCGAGGCTGACCCGCGGGTGGGATTCTTCGGGGAAGAGTTTAAAGATTTCTCGCAGCCTTTTGACCAGCCGATTGGGAGGGAGTACATCGCCCGGTGGCGGTTGCAGAAGAAAGATCTCAATGTGGCTCTGAGCGAACCGGTGAAGCCGATCGTGTTTTATCTGGATCGCGCGGTTCCGGAGCCGATGCGCTCGGCGTTGCGGAGAGGGGCGTTGTGGTGGAACGCGGGCTTCGAGCAGGCGGGATTTACGAACGCTTTGCGCATCGAGGATTTGCCGGAAGGTGCGAATCCACTGGACGCGCGCTTCCCGACCATTCAGTGGACGAACCGGGCGGGGCGGGGATGGTCAGTCGGGATGACGCAAACCGATCCGCGGACGGGCGAGATCGTACACGCGATCGTGCAACTGGATTCGCATCGCATGCGGACCGCGAACAATTACTGGAATGCGACCATGCCTTCGGGAAAAGGCAACGAGGAGCCGGCGCTGGACGTATTTGCGGCACTCGACAATCTGGATCCGAAGATGTCGGACGAGCAGGTAATGCTGAACCGGTTGGCGCTACTCACCTGTCACGAGATGGGGCATGTTCTGGGACTGGATCACAACTTTGTGGCGAGTACGTTTGGGCGCGGGTCAGTGATGGACTACTACGCGCCACGCGTGAAGCTGCGCTCGGATGGCTCAGCTGATCTGTCGGACGCGTATATGCTAGGCACGGGCAGCTACGACAAGTTCGCGATCGAATGGGGATATAGCGAAGGGAAAGCAGGGGCGAGCGCGGAGCAGGAGCGCGATCGGCTGGATGCGATCGTGCGGAAGGCCTTTGCGGCGGGAGTGACCTGGGGAAACGGCGCCGATCCGCGTTGGAATGCGTACGACGACGGGCACGATCCGGTCCAGTGGTTAAAGGAGGTGTGGCCGGTTCGCGAAGCGCTGCTGGCGCGCTACAACGCGAGCATGTTGCGGCCGCGGGAACCGGTGTCGCTGCTAGCGTCGCGCTTTCCGTTGATCTACCTGTTTCATCGGTATGCGCTGGGAGCGGCTCTGGGCGTGGTGGGCAGCGCGAAGATTCCGGCATCTCTGAATGGAGACGGGCAGCAGCCCGTGGAAGTCTGGCCGGCGGCGAGTCAGCGCGAAGCGTTGCAGTTGGTGTTGAGAGCCCTCGATCCGAAAGAGCTCGCGATACCGGCTTCTCTCTGGAAATTGCTGGTGCCGCCCGAGGGCGATCGCAGCGATCCCGAGCGATTCACTTCTTCCGCGGGGTACCTATTCAGCCCGCAGGATGGAGCGCGCGCGGTTTCTGAGATTGTGGTGGGAGGCCTGCTTGATCCGCAGCGGATGGAACGGCTGGCTGTGATCGCCCACCAGTCACAGGACGGGGTTTCGCCCAGCGAGGTCGTTTCAGCGCTGGTGCGTGAGGGATTTCAAGACAATTCTCCCAACGGCGAAGCTGTCGAGGTGAACGCGCCCGTGCAGGCTCAGATCGCGGAACGGCTAATGCTTCTCTCCTCTGATGGCGCTGCGACGCCTGAGGTGCAGTCCATCGCGCTGGCTGGGGTCTTCGATGTGCAGAAGATCGTGCATGGACGTGCGGACGCAGGAAGCCGGCGATTGGATCACGAGATCGAGTTGTTTCTCAGTAATCCGAAGCAGAATCTGCCGAAGCTGGCGCCGTCCGGTGTGCCTCCGGGACCGCCCGTGTAGGCGTCGAAAGGCTAGCGTCGTCTGTGCTTCTCAATTCAGGCTCGGAAAGTTCCGAACAGAGTGGGACGATGGCGGCGAGCAAGTTCCGACGCGAAAGACATCGTTCGCGGATTAGATGAGGTTATGCACTGGCGCCCATTCATTGCGGTGTTCCTGATCAGTTTGGCGTGCGGTAGCCGCCTCGCAGCCCAGTCTTCCACAGCAGCCGAGACGGCCGGAAGCAAACCCGCAATCACAAATATCCGCATCGTGAGCGAGAGTCAGGCGCTGACCATCGAAGTCTCCACCAACTCCCCTGCGATACCCGACACTGAGCGACTGGAGAATCCGGACCGCATCGTATTCGACTTTCCCGGATTCGTGATGCAATCCCCCGCCCAACATCTGAACGTGAATCATGGGCCGATCACGGGGGTGAGGGCGTCCTTGTTTCAGGCTAACCCGCCACTCAGCCGGATCGTGCTCGATCTGAAGGAGCCGGTCAGTATCGAACTGCAGCCGATGGAGGACAAGGTCCTCATCCGGATACCGTTCGATAAGCCAGTCTCGGACACCGTCGAAAAGGCGATTGAGAGAAGCAGTCCTTCACCAAGTCGGGACATCTCCCAGAAGCCGGTAAAGAGGAGTGCTCCTTCATCGCTTCCTGCTGCGCAACCCACAATCATAGGACCGCAACCTACGACCTCGCCCGCGCCGGCACCAGTAGCGGCCTCCAGCGCTCCAACGAGCATGGCTCCAGCGAATAAGTCGACCAGCGAGTATGACACTCTCTCAAAAGCCCGGGCTATCACTCTCGCTGAGTTGCCATCCCTCGAAGAGAAAGCTCAGGCCGGAGATCCCCAGGCCCAGACCATGCTCGCGCTTGCGTATCACGCTGGCGTTCTTCTTAAAAACGACGAAGAGGAAGCCTTTCGGCTTTTGAAGCTCGCCGCGGAGAAGGGATATGTGCCCGCGGAAGAATCGTTGGGCATCTACTACTCGATGGGCGTCGGGATGGATAACCCCGATCTGCAAGCCGCGCTCAAGTGGTATACAGCAGCGGCGCAGAAGGGCTCGCTCGACGCCGCAACGAACATCGGATCGATGTACGCCAGTGGCGACGGTGTGACAAAAGACATGACGACGGCGATCCGCTGGTTTCGCCAGGCAGCCGACGCGGGCGGCGGAGCAGCCGCCTACAATCTGGCTTTGATCTACAAGCATGGCGACGGCGTGCCGCGCGATGAGCAACAGGCGATATCGTGGCTTACGAAGGCCGCTGATCTCGACTTCATTCCGGCGGTGCGGGACGTGGGGATTCGCGCCGCATATCCGCGTGACGGGTCAGCTCCGAACATGGGCGTTGCCATCGTGCGGCTAAAACGCGGAGCTGCGTTGGGCGATGCGATCTCGCAAGCCCTCGTTGGAGACATTTATTGCGACATCAAATTAGGGATCGTGGACTACCAGCAAGCGGCGAAATACTACAAGATGGCCGCCGACCAGGGACAACGCGACGGCGAGTTCGGGCTGGCCGTGCGTTATGTCACTGGACAGGGCGTACCAAAGGATGACGGAGAAGGGCTGCGCTGGTTCAAAGCGGCTGCCGATCAGGGACACGCCGATGCCCAGTACGATCTGGGAACGATGTATGAGATCGGACAAGGAACCGAGGCCGATCTCCCGCTGGCTGTGTACTACTACAAACTGGCCGCGCAGCAGGGCGTGGTCAAAGCGCAGTACCGGCTGGGTATTCTGCTGACAAAGGGTCCGGGTATCGAGCCCGATCGCGTGTCTGCATACAAGTGGTTCATGTTGTCCCAGGATTCGGTCAAGTCGTCGGCAACAGAATTGAATGAACTGCGACACTCGATGTCGCCGGCCGAGATCGCCGAAGCGGAACGGCAGGTGGATGCCTGGCGCACCGAGCACAAGCAACCTCACAACTGAAAGCACAGATACCACCGCTGTGTGTCAGACGCGCCGCAAGCCATCCAGGATTGAAGACCTTCAGCGGCCGAATCTTCGCAAGCCCGGCAGTCGCAACCAATGCGGCTCCTTCTTTTACAATGCGTGTGTGAAGACTTGGGATGTCATTGTTGTGGGCGGCGGGATTATCGGGCTGAGCATTGCGCGCGAGCTTCGCAAGCACAGTGACGAGGTGCTGGTGGTGGAGCGCGGCGAACCGGGGCGGGAAGCGTCGTACGCGGCGGGCGGGATGCTGGCCAATTGCGGGGATGAGACTCCGGCGGCGCTGCAACCGCTCGCGCAGGCGAGCGCGGAGATGTATCCCGAGTTCGTGCATGAGTTGGAGGACGAGTCTGGAGTCAACGTAGATTTCCGGTCGGACGGCACGCTGCTCTTCCCTGCTCCCGAACATCCAGTTGAGAAAATTACGGGGGCAAGTCCGTTACCGCGTCTTCTAGCCGAACTTGAGCCTGGGCTCAATGCTTCGGGGAGAACGGCCTTATTCCTTCACGAAAGAAGCGTCTGTCCTCGAGCTTTGACACAGGCTGCTCTAAAGGCGGCCAAGCATCGCGGAGTGGATGTCGCTTCGGGGAGCACGGTGATTTCCGTAGATGTGTCAGGCGGGCACGCCACGGGCGTGACGACGGACAAGACTTCCTATCATGGTGGGGCGGTGGTGAACTGTGGGGGGGCGTGGGCTGGATTGATTGGGCCGATCGAACTGCCGTCCCGTCCGGTCAAGGGACAAATGGTTTGCTTCGCCATGCCGCGGCGTGATGTTCTGCGACATGTTGTGCGGTCGCCGGAAATCTATCTGATCCCGCGCAGCGACGGCCGATTGCTGGCGGGGGCGACCGTGGAAGAGGCCGGGTTCGATAAACGCACGGTGCCAGAGACGATTCAGCGACTGCGGCAGGCGGCAATTGTCATGTTGCCCGCGCTTGAACAAGCGCGCGTGCTCGAAGACTGGGCTGGGCTGCGTCCAGGGACGCCGGACAGCCTGCCGATTCTTGGAGAGACCGGAGTTGCAGGCTATTTCGTGGCAACAGGGCATTTTCGCGATGGGATTCTACTGGCGCCGGTTACGGCGCAGATCATGGGACGAGGTGTGACGGGGCAAGACGCGGGCTTCGACATCGCACCGTTTTCCGTTGCAAGGTTTGAGAAACGCGAGGCGCTCAAGGTTTCGTAGGTCTTGCCTGTGCACCACATTGGGACGTCGATGTCCCGAAACGTCCGGCGAGCCGCGTTTTACGGCCCTCCGCTCGGCTATACTGACCTGTTTGGATTCCTGAGTTTATTGCAGCGAATGTCATGTTCGCGAGAAAGGGCTTTTCTTATGGCTTCACCGGCACTCGATTTTGCGCGTCAGAATCAGCAACGCTTCGTCAGTGAATTGAAGGATCTGCTCCGCATTCCCAGCGTCAGCACGCTTGAAGAGCACAAGTCCGATGTGCAGAAGGCGGCTGAGTTCGTAGCCAACGAACTGCGGCGCATCGGGATGGAGAACGTGGAAATCATCCCGACCAAGGGACATCCTCTGCTGTATGCCGATTGGTTGCACGCGGAGGGAGCGCCGACGGTGTTGATGTATGCGCACTTCGACGTGCAGCCGCCCGATCCGCTGGATGAATGGTTGTCGCCTCCGTTTGAGCCGACCGAGCGCAACAACAATATTTACGCGCGCGGCGCGGTCGACGATAAGGGACAGTTGTGGATGGAAGTGAAGGCGCTTGAGTCGCTGATGAAAGCGAACGGGGGCAAGCTGCCCATCAATGTGAAGGTCATTTTCGAAGGCGAAGAGGAAGTTGGAGGCGAATCGATCGCCGCCTACGTGCGCAAGGAGAAGGCGAAGTTGAAGGCCGACTTTGCGCTGGTCTGCGACACGGAACTTTTCGCGCCGAATCTTCCGACGTTGTGCGTTGGGTTGCGCGGGCTGGTATACACAGAGATCGAAGCATACGGTTCGAAGACTGATTTGCACTCCGGAATGTACGGGGGGGCGGCGCCCAATCCGTTCTTTGCCCTGATTGAAATCATCAGCAAGCTGAAAGATTCGAAGGGCAAGGTCTTGATTCCGGGCTTCTATTCGAAGGTTAAGGCTCCGACTAAAGATGAGTTGAAGGCGTGGAAGCGGCTTCCGTTCAATGAGGAGCATTATCGCAAGACGGAAGTGGGATCAAAGGTGCTCACGGGCGAGCCGGGATTTTCAGTGCTCTATCGGACCTGGGCACGTCCTACTCTCGAAGTACATGGCATGCCGGGAGGGTTCACGGCTCCGGGAGCAAAGACGGTGATTCCGGCGAAAGCGGCCGCTAAGGTTTCGATGCGCATGGTCCCCAATCAGGATCCGGACGACATACTGAAGCGCTATACGGCCTATGTGAAGAAGCTCACGCCCAAAGGGATCGAAACTAAGATCAAGGTGTGGAGCAAGGGGCCTGCGTGCGTGGTCTCCACCGACAACAAGTACATCAAGGCGGCGACCGAAGCGATGCATGACATCTTCAAAAAAGACACCGTGTTCATCCGGTCGGGCGGATCGATTCCAATCGTCACTGATTTTCAGGATGTGCTGAAGATTCCAAGCGTGATGATGGGGTTCGGATTGCCGGACGACAATCTGCACGCGCCCAACGAGAAGTTCCATATACCGAACTTCCATCGGGGGATTGAATCGATTTGCTTGTTCTTTGAGAGGCTGGGCAATTAGGAAGAAAAGTTTTGGGTTTTAAAATTATGGCGCGGGCTTGAATGCCCGCGCTATTTTTTTCTGCCGAGCCGGACCTTGTCTATGCGCAGCGAAACCTACCTTGTATCTAGAAGGTTGCTGATCCTTGGTTGGTCCACAGGGGTGCTCCACTGGGCGCGGCGAGGCGGCCGTAGAACCTGTTTCCTGGGCTCGGGTTCAACAGAGGGACGACCACGGTCTTCTCAGTTTCTCCCGGGGAGAATGCTACTTGCTCTGTCAGGCCGGCATAGTCGATTCCTGCGATGGCGGTTCCATTTGCCGTCGAAAATTGCACCGAGACCGACGTGGGGCTCGCTGGATTCAGGGTCACGGTAAAGGTAGCCGTGCCCTGGGTTGAATCGACGATAGCGTTGGTCACTGATATCTGGCGCCACTTGGCATTGAGGCGAAGCGATCCAAACAAGGCTGGAGCGGCCGCCTCGCAATGCTGCTCGAAATCCACGGAGAGGGATTTTACACTCCCCGTGGTGGCATCATAGACGGCCTGTAGCACGTTGAAATTTCCGCTCAGGGTATTGCAGCCGCGGCCCGCTCCGTCGATGTTCAGGCCGGGCAAACCTGAAGCCTGAAATGGATAGCGCTGTGCATTAAGGTAAACGCCTTTGGACAGCACTGCATTGTTCGGCGCAACGAACGAAGCGGACCAAAGATCCTGAGTTTGGATGAAGGTAGTGACGCCGTTATTGCCACTGCGCGAAGGTGTAAACGTTCCATCTTGGGTCGTCAGCAGCAGCTGGTCTGGATTGATATAGTCACCAGGCTGCCCGTACATTGAGAGCAAAGTCACGGGACCGTTTGGGTCGAGTATCTTGACCGACGCCGTCTTGACACCGAATATCGCCCCGAGGGCGTTGCTCATCTGGACATGGAACGACTTGCTGCCGCGAGCCAGCCGGTCACCGATGATCGGGATGGTAACGGGGATCGCGGTTATGCCCGGTGGAAAAGTCACAGTTCCCGATGTCGCGACGTAGTCCTTTCCTGCGAGTGCCGTGCCATCGGTGGTCGTGTACTGGACTGTAATCGGGCTGGAGGCTGGCATGGAGAGAGCAAGGATTACTTGTGAGTCGCTGTTGCCCGCGTTTCCTTTTAGAGCGTATGCGCTGCCCAAGCCTAGCCGGGGAACAATCTTGATTGCCGAATTGTAGCGAACGGAACCGTAGAGCGCCGGCGGCGCTCCTTCGCAATGCTGTTCGAAATCGATAGCCAGCCTAGCTACTGAGCCATCCGGGTTAAACACAAGCTCGGAAACCAGGAAACGTCCTGTATCGCGGTTGCAAGCGCCACCAACGTCAATGCCGGGCAGAGTTGGGGAGTGAAAGGCAAACCGTTGAGCGCCTTCGTATTCGTTGATGACAAATTTGTGAGAATCGGGCGGACCGAAGAAGAGCAGCCAGAAATGATCGTAGCTAGGAGTATGAAATAGAACCTCCACACCTCCTCTACCGGCCGGCGTGACTGTAAAGGTTCCGTCGGATGGCGTGAAGGTTTGCTGCACCCCTTGTCCGACGTAATCGCCGGGCTGGCTGTTGAGGATCAGGACTGTTTGACCAGCGCGGGCAATCACGGGAATGATAGCGAGAGCTCCTAGTACCATGAAACGAAGTAGCTTTGGCATCGGGCCTCCAACAGGCAATCAGGGCGATGTCAGTTTAGGGCCGAATAGGTGGCGCTACAAGATCGGATTGCGTGGACTTGGGCCACCGTTGCCCATTTCCGGACGGTGCTTGTTTCGTTAGAGAAGCTGCACGTCCTTACTTGCGAGAATCCGCAATCGCATTGAGGACAATCGTCGGCGCCGACGGATGATCCGGCCTTACGAAACGGTTGACGATGAAGCGGCTGCCGTCTTTAGAAACGTCGTAGCTGAAGAGGTCAGTGGAGGAGATCGGGCTGCGGGCGTGCAGTTGAAACAAGGGTGCCGGTGTGCCACTGCTAAAAGTTCCTTCACCGCTGACTGGAACAGCGGTCAACATACCTCCGGGCGCGACATAGAAGAGTTCTTTCCCATCGCCGCGCCAGCGAGGTTCGGTGCCGCCTCCGCGTGAGATCTGCCACTTGCCGGCCGCGTTGGGATAGGTTGTAACGTAAACTTCCCAGTCTCCGGTTTCGTTCGAGGCGTAGGCCATCCACTTGTTGTCAGGCGAGATCATTCCGTTGGTTTCCGACGCTTTCGTGCTGAGAAAAGCAGTCTCCTGGCCGCCCGCTGCGGGTAGCAGCACCAGATCGGAGCCGCCGGCTGCCATCTGCAACGTACCGATGACTTTGCCGTCACGCGTCCAAGAATTGGGCACGATGTCATCCTGGCCTTGATGCTGAACCATAACCTTGGGAGGATCGAGGCCGCGCACGTTCTTGGTGTGCAGCGTAATCCCCGCGATCGCGGAGCGATAAGCAATGGCGTTGCTGTCGGGCGACCAAGTGGTGGCAACGTCTTCGGCCGGATCAAACGTAAATCGAGTGCTCGTTCCCTTCTGCAGGTCCGTGATCCAGATGTCGACGTTGTTCGCCTTGATGTCGGTTACGTCCACCCCCAGAAGTCGGCCATCGGGTGATAACGATGGATTGGCATAGACGCCGACGTCGCCGACACGGCCAACCGTTTTACCGGTGCGGTCAAACCATGTGAGTAAGGAAAGCGTGCTCCCCGTCGCCGTGCTGTACACCAACGTCCCGCCCTCCGACACTGTGAACGATCCCCAGTAGGTCGAGGGCTGAAACGTCACTCCCTCACCGACGACGCGGGGTTCACCGGTCAACTGCCCTGTGCCAGCGTCCATGGGCACGGCGACCAAAGTCCGCTGGTCCCGCATGTAGAACAGATAGCCATTCGCGTACGAGGGATTTGAGAGGGAATGCTCGACGAATTTCTTTTCGCCACCCTTAAGCGAGCCCATATAAATGCCGCTGATGTGATCATCCGGGGAATTCACAAACTGCCCTGCCCAGTAAAGAAAATGTTCGCCATCCGGAAGAAAGAAGGGCCAGCGGTGGGAAGCCTCTCCTTTCACAAATTGTGCAGCTGTAAGGGGCGCTGCTCCAGTCCCATTGGCGTTGATACGCCACAAAGCGCCGCCTGCGTCGGGCGCATACACGATCAACCCTGGCTTCCCCAAGTGCCTCCTCGACCGCTCGAAGCATTCGCCAACACCTGAACCGAACCGCCCGAGGCGCTGATCTTTTTCAGCTTGCCGGCAGCGTAAAAGCCGACATACTGGGCGTCGGGCGAGAAGAATGGATAGGTTGCCCCTTCGGTGCCAGCCAGGGCTGTCACGGTGTCGGAACCAATGGGCTGAACCTTGAGAATGTTTGCACCTGATGCTTCGTCGGGGACCGCGTAAACCAACATCCGGCCATCCGCCGAGATCGCGAGATTTCCAGTCTCGTCCTTCATCGGGATAGCAAACTCCATGCGCTCTGCATGCGATGTGTGCGATCGGGCAACCAACCAAAAGGCTGCTGCTAACACCGCGAAGGCTCCCGCTAACGCCCAAGGGAGCCAGGATGGCAAGCCGCGGCGTTGGGTTGCGCGAAGTACCGCCGAAGACTGCGATCCGGAGGTCGCACTGAGCGCGAAAGCCAGGTCGCGAGCTGACTGGAAGCGGTCTGCCGGATTCTTTTCGAGGCAATGGCGAAGGACGCGGTCCAGATCAGGAGCGATTTTGAAGCGTGAGACATCGATCTCGGGTGGATCCTCCTTCAAAATCGCGTTCATGGTTTCGATCGAAGATTGCCCGGAAAAGGCACGGTTGCCGGTGAGCATCTCGAACAGGACTGCACCAAAGCTGAATACGTCGGAACGGGAGTCGACCGCCTGACCGCGAACCTGCTCCGGCGACATGTAGGCCGCCGTCCCCATCACAACGCCTTGGGCGGTATTGAACTGCGCGGCCGAGAACGTTGCCGTGGTTAAGTCGTCCGGGCGATCCAACTTCGCAAGGCCGAAGTCGATGAGCTTCACGCGGCCGCCCGCAGTGAGAAAAACATTCTCCGGCTTGAGGTCGCGATGCACGATGCCTTTGGAGTGAGCGGCAGCGAGTCCATCGGCGATCTGCAGAGCAAATTCTACGCACCTGCGTGGACTGATTGGGCCTGACTTGAGGCGCTCGCGCAAGGTCTCCCCGTCGAGTAACTCCGATACCAGATAAGGAACGCCATCATGGGTACCTGTGTCGTAAACCGCGACAATGTTGGTGTGACTGAGGGCTGCTACGGCGCGGGCTTCCTGCTCGAAACGGCGCATGCGGTCAGGGTCACGCGCCAGAGATTCGGGAAGAATCTTGATGGCGACGTCGCGATCAAGACGGGTGTCGCGAGCGCGGTACACCTCTCCCATGCCACCGGCACCAATGGGTGCCTGAATCTCATATGGTCCGAGTTTCGTGCCTGAGTTCAAGGGCATCGGGCCGCCATTATCGCACGGCATAAGCGGCGCCCTGCCAGCACGATGCAAACCGGCGGCGTTGGAACTCGCGATTGTGAGGGCCTAAAAATCCTTCCAGCCTCGTGCAGAATTGCATCCCACTTACTCGCAATAACGGGAGGGGTGCTTGAAGAAGTTAGGATTCGGGCTGGCGCAGGTGGGGATCCTCGGAGTAGTCGTTCTTATCTATTGCGGGTTGGGTTTCTCGCAGGCTGCACTTCTACAGCCAGGAACTGTCAATAAGGCGTTCGACCCTGTCGAACTTGCGCGGGCAGCTTACCTGACGAACGGGGAAGAAGACTCATCGCGGTTGAGTATTTTGGACGGATCCCCTGCTGACCAACCGCAGTCTACCTTGGGGCAAGACAATAGCGGGCAGCATCACGGCTTCATTGTTCGAAATTTGCGACGTGGACTGCAAGATCAGAAAGAGCTATACGCGGCGCCGTTCAAAGTCAAAAATCTAAAGTGGGATGTCTTGTTCCTTGGCACCACGGGAGCACTGCTCGCCACCGACCGTCAAGTGATGAGAAACATCTCCAACGACAACGTTGACATCGGACACCAAGTCGCATTGGGGATGTTGTTGGGAACCGCCGCCATTCCTGGTATTACGTGGCTTTATGGTCTGAAGACCGGCGACCGTCATGCCGATGAGACCGGATATCTCACACTGGAATCCCTGGCCAACACGTTTCTGATTTACACGCCGATGCAGTTCATCGCAGGCCGAGAACGACCCGATGAAGGTACGGGCAATGGGCGCTTCTGGCGGCACGGGGGCTTCAACACTTCGTTCCCCGCCGGGCATCCGATGTTCACATGGGCAATGGCAAGCGTGGTGGCCCATGAATATCCGAAGACCTGGGTAAAGGTGCTGGTCTATGGAGCGGCTGTATCGGTATCGGGGGGCAGACTAGTAGGTCGGAATCACTTCCCTTCCGACGTGTGGGTGGGCAGCATCCTGGGATATCTCATCGGTACGCACATTTTCCATGCGCATTGCGATCCGCAGTACAGCGAGGCTTGTCACCGATAGCGCCGGGTTGCGCGTACAAGTACGAGTCCATCGTATTACTTCAGAACGACCTGGTCGCTGAACGGGCCCTCGATGACTCGATCGAGCGTCCATCCTGTCGGACTGATGAGGCTTCGAAAGACTGCGAGCCCACGCGGAAGAGTCTTCGCCGTCGTCGTCATCCGCATTTGCTGAATTGGCTCGTCGGCGCGCGTGACTGAGCCTGCAACGGCGACTAGGTCCGACTGCGTGCGCAATGCCTTGAGGTTCGACACGATTTCTTCGTCGGACCCGTACTCAAATAGGCCGCCCTCCGAAGAGCAGAAGGTGACGGGATTCTCGAGTTCGGTTTCTTTCATGAGACCGGCGAGTTCCTCCGTACGCGCCCAATTGAATGGAAGATGACGGAAAGTAATGCGCAGGTCATGCAGTGGTCCGTTCGATAGCGACAACGCGGCGAGCGCTGATTGTCCAAATGCCGGGCCTGCCTCGTCGAGATCGAGGACATCAATTGCGATTGCACGTTTGACCAGAATTCCAGGCCGCTGGCGATTGATCAGGATGAGAGCGTTCAAGGAATCCATGGCCGGCCCTCCGGCAATATCGACGAAGCGCAGGGGACGCTGAGGGTCATCACTCAGAAGAGGGGTCAGGGTGTCAGCTATCAACACGGCCATATCCTGCAAGCGAAGCCGCACGCAGAAAGACGGCAGCGCGCTGGCGATCTGGCGATCGATTTCCTTGCTATAAGCGCTTCCCAACATCTCGGGGCCGAGCTTCAGCAGGTAGGTCTGCATTCCCGACATGAAGCTGTTGCGAGCTCGATCAATTCCCTGCGCCAACACCGATTGGCGCAACAGGAACCGCAGAGCAATCTCGCGTAAGGGCTTAGGCAGTTTGGCCAGCGGAACGCCGTCGCGCAAGAATTTGTCGACGTTTGCCTTCAGTTCGGACTCGGGGATCGAGATGGCGAAGGCGGGATGGGTGACGTCGACCACCGGCAGTTCAACGCCGTCACGCGTGAAAGCATAAAACACGCCAGGACGCTTGTTGATTTCGGGACGGAGCCTTCGATTCGGTGCTGCACTGCGGGCGGCCATACAGTCTGAGATGACTGGCGCCGGACGAGGATGCAGGCCTTGCCCTAACGACTCGCCGTAGACATGTCAGGGAGTTGAAGCGGAAATCACGTCGAGAGTGCTTTCTTTACTCAGGTGTGCGTCCACATGGACCGAGTCCGGAGGGCCTTCGTGAGAAAAGGTAGCGGAGCCGATGGATTCGACCGGCATCTGAATGTCTTTGCCTTGCCCAACCAATTTAAGAACGCTGGCGCCTGCTGGAATCATGAACGAGAGCGTTATGGGAAGCGCCTTTGACCCTGAGGTGGGATGGACAGTGAGAACACCCTTGATGTCGTGATCGGTTTGATTCGTGAACCGGTAGGACTCCTTTGCAAATTTGATGTTCTGGGTGGCCTCGACGGTGAAGAGCTGAAAATCACTCAGGGTGTGGCGGCGATAGTATCTGTGGCTCTTGCGTTCCACGTAGAGATCAATCACGTTGGGTAACCAGAGCTGGCCGTCCAGCCTGCGGAACCGCACTGGACGATATGAAATCGCGATGTCCTCGACCGTGAGGCCCAGATCCACGGGAGGCTTCACAAGTTCCGACTCGAGTCGCAATACTTGCAGGCTGCCGGGATCAATCCATGCGCGTCCCTTGAGGGATAAGGCACTGTATTTTCCGTCGGCAGAGTAGGCGAGGAGGCGACCGGGTTTGTCCGAGCGCTGCTCGAAATGAACTTGCCAGGCAGCGTGTCCTTCCCAATTGCCCAAGCCCTCGCAGGAAAATTTGAAATCAGTCGCCAACAAAGGGTGAAAGAGCAAAGCGATTGCGGGCATGCCGACGGTGGCTATGTGCGCCGGGAACTGCCCTGGATCTGCGCTGCCGTTTCGGTACTCGTCCAACAGAAAGACACCCTTGGAAGTCCGCGAAACGGTTACGACGTAGTTGAAATTGCGGATTTGCGGATCGCGCCGAATTCCCAAGATATCGACGGGGTAGTGTTCGACACGCTCGGAGGCAGAGAACTTCTCCAGATTGCTAACGAATTCCATCATGCGCTTGCCGGTACCTGCCGTGATTTCCTGAAGTGGGCAGGGCTCGTCGGGATCAACGTAGGGCACTTTCTCGTCGATGCCGGGAGGAAGCCACGAGGCGATCAGGGGGGGCGCAACCTCTACTTCCGGAAGCAGACTCGGAGACTCTGCCGGGCGCACCGACTTGGGATTCATCACAAGAAAGCGTGTCAGAGAGCGCTGATCCTCAATCTCGATCTGCTGGTGCACTGGAGAGAATCCGGGTGCCGTCGCCTCAATCGTGTAGTCGCGGGGAGCGACGTCGCTAAAGAAGAAATCTCCGTCAGGCCCCTGAACCCCAGGCGTCTCCCGACCCTCGGCATTTCTTAAACGGACCCTCGCTGGACCACCGAAAGAAGATTCATCCGCCAAGCGCAGGCAGATTCGTAGCGAGGTGTGCACCGCCGCCGAACTTGAAGGATCGGCCACGCTAGACGTGGATTGCTGTGCGGAAATGTCGCCCGCACACAAGATGCAGCAGGCAACAAGCGTCGCACGCCAAGACCGGAAAGAATGCACCCCAGGCATATCCCCCCGCCAATGCAATTTGTTAGACGCAGTTGCACTGTCCAGGCGAGCGAATCAGAAGGGGAAAGTTTTAAGGCGACTGTCCTCCAACGGGTCGACGGGATCGTCTCTTTCAAGTCCGACTGAAGGTGGCTTCGGGGTTTCCCCTGAACTTTGTGCGCCAAACTTCGTTGCCTTGACCATCCCCTTCGGTTAACCTCGAAGTGCTCTCGCGATTCTTCCTCCCTCGTCTTTCCTCACCAAAAAACCAGGCGGTTGCTGCATTGCGTGTGCAATCAGACGTGGTCGGGACGACATACCCACAATATATGGGGTTTTCTTTCTTGACCCGTGGCGCATTTCGCCATTACAGTAGCTGCAATCCGTGCCTTCCCTACGCGTCCGGGGAGGCACTTGTCCGGAGCGTTTCGGATTGGCATCTGATTAGTAAACAGGGCCGCCCGGGCGTCCACCAGCCAGATTCGTGCAGACCGCGCGCCAGCCAGCGCAGCCAAAAGCGCATCAAGACCGGCCTGTCATCGCGCGGGATGTCCGCATGATGGAGCGTTGAAGGAGTCGAAGTTGCTCAAACTGAAAAAGCTCCAAATCCTTGGATTCAAGTCATTCTGCGATCGCACGGAACTCAAGTTCCCGGGCGATGGGGTAGCAGCCATAATTGGCCCCAACGGTTGCGGCAAGTCGAACATCGCCGACGCGATTTCGTGGGTGCTGGGCGAGCAATCAGCGAAGACGCTGCGCGGCTCGCGCATGGAAGACGTCATTTTCGCGGGCACGCGAGATCGGCAGCCCACCGGAATGGCGGAGGTATCGCTGACGCTCATCGATCCGGAGCAGTACGACGGTCCCGACAAGAATGCGCCCACCGAGGTCGAAGTGCGCGACGAACTGCCGGGTGGAGATTGGGACGAAGCGGAACTTCGGGCGCAGGCAGCGGAAGAAACCGAGCGCGCAGTGGAAGATGCACAACCTGGGAAGGTGGAAGAAGTTGCGGGAGCCAGCGATGGCGTAAATGTTGTGGCCGCAGCGGAGCCGACTCAGGGAGAAGAAGCGGCTCCGGCGGTTATCGAAGGGCAAGTTGTCCAGGCAGAGGGCGAAACGGGAGCGGCGACCGCGACGGCTGTAGTCAGCGGGACTCCGGCGGTCGTGCTGAAGATCCGTCGCAGGAAATTCAACCAGCAGCAGTTCCACACAGGCGAAGTCGTTGTGACTCGTCGGCTGTTTCGTTCAGGCGACAGCGAATATCTGCTGAATGGAAAGCTCTGCCGTCTGCGAGATATTCAAGAACTGTTCATGGGGACAGGTCTTGGTCCAGAGTCGTACGCGCTGATCGAGCAAGGACGTATCGGGCAAATCCTGTCAAGCCGGCCAACGGATCGCCGCGCCATCATCGAAGAAGCGGCGGGCATCACCAAATTCAAGACCAAGAAGCGGCTTGCCGAGGCTCGCCTCGAGGATGCCAAACTCAATCTGAATCGCGTGAACGACATTTTTGAAGAAGTGACGCGGCAGATGAATTCCCTGAAGCGGCAGGCATCGAAGGCGGAGCGCTACGCGAAGCTGCGGGAAGAAATGCGCGCAAAGTTGCGGGTTGTGCTGGCAAGCAAGTTCACTCAACTCGATGTAGAAAGCGCTGAAATCGATGCCCAGCTGAACCAGCTGGCGGAAGAAATGCAGCATCGCGGAGAAAGCGTTCATCAGCTCGAAGGCGAGCACGGAGAGCGCACCCAACGCGGTTACGAAATCGACGGCGAACACCGGCAGAATCGCGACCGGCTGAGCCAGATCGCGATGGAGATCGACCGCGGACAGGCTCGACGCCGGACGAATGAAGAGCGTTGTTCGGAACTGATGGCGCGGTCAGCATCGTCGGATGCTGAACTGGGGCAGGCGCGCACGCGGTTGGCGTCTCTAGAAGAAGAGTTGGCCTCGAACCAGCAGATTCTCGAGTCGGCGAGTGCTTACCTAGCTGGGGCTCAGCACGAACTCGCGATGTGTCAGCAGGAGGCCGCATCCGCGAGCACCGATCTCGCGCAGTTCGAACAGGAAATTGACCAGGGCCGCGTCGCGATCATGGAAGCAGTCTCCGTAGCCTCACAACTCCGCAACCAGCTTACCCAAGCGGAAGAGCGGCTTGCGGCAGTGGATCGCGAAACGCAGCGGCTGCAGGGTGAAATCTCGACGGGTTCGTCGCAGGTAAAAGCGTTTGGCGGGCAACGCGGGCAATTTGAACTGGAGTTTGAAACCGTGTCGCAGAAGGTGAGCGGTCTTACTGCCGAGATCACGAACTTCCGCAGCACGCTCGAGGGCAAACGGCATGAGGAGAACGAAGCCAAGCTTCGCCTGGACGGGCTGCGCGCCGAGTTCGCGTCTGCTTTAGGCAAGAAGGGATCGCTGGAGGCGGTAATCGCGGAGCATGGCTACTCAACCGAATCGGTGCGGCGGCTGTTTCAGTCGGGATCGATGCAGGGTGGTCTGGCACCGGTGGGAGTTCTGGCGGATTTCCTCGAGGTTGAACCGCAGCACGAACGGGTGGTCGAAGACTTCCTGCGGGATGAACTGAACTACATCGTCGTTAAGTCCTGGGACGCTGCAGATGAGGGTCTGCGGTTGCTGCGGAACGATGTGGACGGCCGGGCAACCTTCCTTGTGCACCCGGAAGACTCGCAGGCGCGCTTCTCTTTTGTGGTGGACGAGGCGGCCCATTCGGCACCGCCGGGACAGCCGATCCTGCCCCTGAAGAACACGATTCGCGTGCTCGATGGGTTCGGCAAATCGCTCGAGGTGATTCTTCCAAAGCTGCGGGATGGCTACATCGTTCCCGATGCGGGGCTTGGACGTGAATTGGCCCTCGAGAATCCGGATGCGTTTTTCTTGTCGCAGTCGGGTGAGTGCTTTCACAACGTGACGGTGACGGGCGGCAAACAGCGTGCGGAAGGGCCGCTCTCGATGAAGCGCGAGTTGCGCGAAGTGCTCCGCATGCTGGAAGAGTTGGAACGCGCCCTGCGCGATGGTGAAGCGCGAACCCTCATACTGGGCCGGGAAATCCAGGAACTCACCGCACTGCTCGACCGGTTGGAGGAAGAGAAGCGCGAAGCCGAGAAGCAGGCGATGACTTCCGGACACATGCTGCAACAGCTCGACGCGGAAATGGATCGCGTGAGTGAGCGCCTCCGCGTGAGCCATGCGGAACTACAACGTCTGGCGATGGAGCGTGCTGAACAGCAGGCCGTGGTAGCGGCCAAGACGGGCGAGATCGGTGCCGCCAATGAAAAGCGAGCAGCCATTGAGTCACAGATGGCTCTCACCGGCGAGCGAATCGCATCCATGAAGGAGCGGCGCGACGCTGCCGCGCAGAGGACATCGCAGCATGTGGCACGGGTCGCAGGGCTCGAAGAGCGCCACCGATCGGCAGCGGCAGTTTTGGACCGCATTCAGTCGCTAGTCGGTGAAATGCGGGAGCGGGTTTACACGTTGCGCTCGCAGATCGACGCTGCCGCAGCCGAGAAGGTCCAGCGCGAAAACGAAAATCAACTGCTTGCCGGCCAACTCGTCGATCTCGACGCGGAAAAGAACGCCAGTGAGCTTCGTGAAGGGCTACTCCAGTTCGAGTCGGAGCAGATTCGGGCGCGGCTAGCTGAAATCGACGAAGCATTGCGGAGCGCCCGGCTGGCTTTGGACCAGGCGCGCGACCGTCGTGGCGAACTGGCCGCTTCGGCGGCGAAACTGCAATCGGATGCGCAGTACATGGCAGAGTCGTGCCTGAACGATCTGGGCGTGCAGCGTCACGAACTGATGGCCGACACCACGATCGGGATCGTCTCGGGCGAGCAACTGGTGGCGGAAGACCAGGTTTATCGCGAGATGCGCACCCGCCTCGACAACATGGGTCCGGTCAACATGATGGCGCTTGAGGAATACAAGGAAACGGCGGAACGGCATACTTTCCTCGAAACCCAGCGTCAGGATCTGATTGACTCGATCCAGAATACGATCGCCACTATCAAGGAAATCGACACGGTATCGCGAGAGAAGTTCGAGGAAGCGTTCCATAAGATCAACGAGAACTTCCAGTTGACCTTCCGTAAGCTGTTCGGCGGAGGGCATGCGTTTATGCGGCTCACCGACGAAGAGAACAGCGCGGAGAGCGGCATTGACGTAGTGGCTTCGCCTCCGGGCAAGAAGCTGCAGAATGTGTTGCTGCTTTCGGGCGGCGAGAAAGCGCTCACGGCGTTGTCATTGCTGGTTGGAATCTTCCAATATGCGCCGAGTCCCTTCTGTATTCTGGACGAAGTCGATGCGCCGCTGGATGAGGCCAATATCGGCCGCTTCACGGAACTGGTGAAAGAAATGAGCGTGCAGACGCAGTTTGTGCTCATCACGCACAGCAAGAAAACCATGAGCATCGCCCCCGTGCTTTACGGCGTGACGATGCAGGAACCGGGAGTGTCGAAGCTGGTGTCGGTACGGTTTGGAGCTACTGCTTAGGGCTTAGGCATTCACTTTTCTGGCACACGTCTTGGAAAATGTATCATCGGCCGTACAGCCGCTTTCGTTCGCGAGGTCCTTAAAGGGTTTTCGGCTCGCACCGGATTTGTTCCGGGATATCCACTTGCTTCCTCAGCTTTTCCACATGAGTCCATCCTCTGAATTCCTTATCTGACGGGCGTTCTCGCGTTGTGCCGGATGCGTCAAGGTTCTCTCCCTCAAGGGGATGGCGTCGCCACTCTCGTGCGTGACGTATGTCGTTGACAAAAAATTTTGGGCAGCTAGAATACGCCACGTTTTTTGCCTGTAGAATTTCTTTCCATGAGCCCACAAGTTCTTGATCCCGTCCTGCTGCGTACCGAATGTCCCGACCTCCAACTGCACGCCAGCGGGAAGGTTCGCGACGTTTATAAAATAGACGACAACCGCCTGCTGTTCGTGGCAACAGACCGCATCTCGGCCTTCGACTACATTCTGGCGACGGGGATCCCGCACAAGGGTAAGGTCCTGACCCAGATCTCGCTTTTCTGGTTCGACTTCCTCAAGGACGTTGTCCCCAATCACCTCATCACGGCCGATGTGAACGAGTACCCAGAGGCAATCAGGAAGTACGGCGATCAATTGCGGGGCCGGTCGATGGTCGTGATGAACGCTAACATGTTTCCGGTCGAGTGCGTCGTGCGTGGCTACATTTCGGGTTCCGCATGGAAGGAATATAAGGCGTCGGGCACGGTTTGCGGGATCGAACTGCCCAAGGGGCTGAAGGAATCGGACCAGTTGCCGGAACCGATCTTTACGCCTGCGACCAAGGCGACCTCCGGTCATGATGAGAATATTCCCTTCTCAGAGATGGCGCGATTGATCGGAGCCGAAGTGAGCGAGCAGCTTCGCGATCTGACTCTCAGGGTGTACAAGAAGGCGGCGGACTATGCCCGCACGAAGGGCATCATCATTGCCGACACGAAGTTTGAGTTCGGAAGGACGTCAAGAGGGATTACGCTGGCGGACGAGGTCCTGACGCCGGATTCGTCGCGTTTCTGGCCGGCCGACAATTACAAGGCGGGGCAAGCGCAGGATTCGTACGACAAGCAGTACGTGCGGGACTACCTGGAGGAGATTCGCTGGAACAAGCAGCCACCGGCTCCGGCGCTTCCGGCCGAGGTGGCACGAAAGACCAGTGAGAAATACCTGGAAGCCTATGAGCAGCTGACGGGACGCAAGCTGGATGTCTAGCCGGGCTGCTAGCCGAGAGATGGCAGCATGAACGCGGCCGATTGGGCCATAGTAGTTGTCCTTCTAGTATCGACGGTAACGGCCGCATTCCGAGGGTTTTTTCACCAGGCATTTGGCATAGCGGGGTTGGTCGTGGGCTACCTGCTGGCGGCTTGGCAGTATCCGCGGGTGGCCGCTTGGTTTGCTCCTCATCTGAACTCGCCTTTGCTCGGCGACATGTTAGGGTTTGGCGCGGTCTTTCTGGCGGTGGTGATGGTCGCCGCTATCGTCGGCCGGATCGCGCGCTGGGCGATGAAGGAAGCGGGCTTGAGCTTGATTGACCGGCTGTTGGGTGCATTGCTGGGAGTGGTGAAGGGATCGATGTTCGTCGCGGTCCTGCTGATGGGGATGACTGCATTTACGCCATCGTCGCCGTGGCTGGAAGATTCGCAATTGGCGCCGTACTTTCTGGTGGTGGGCAGAGCAGCTATCTGGCTCGCCCCATCGGGCCTACGAGCCAAGTTTTATGAAGGGCTCGACCTGGTTCGTCATGCGCACATTCCAGACCCATCTGGACTGATGCCACGAAACCGGTAGCGATAAAGAATCTGACGCTGACTTGAGATTGCCAGAGAAAGAGAGAAACTGTGAAAGATCAACTCGAAGCGCTCATCATGCAGATGTACAAGAGCAATATCCTGTACTCAGAAGCAGTGCGTGAGTTCAAAAAGCGCTTTATCCTGACCGTTCTGCAGGAAAACAAGGGTAATCAGTGCCGCGCCGCGCGCGAACTGGGTATGCACCGGAATACACTCAGCCGCACTCTCAGCGAGTTGAAGATTGACGTACGCCAGTTGCGGGATGGCGTGAAGCGTCCGCCGCGGAGTGCGCGCCCGATCGGCTTCGAGAAGAAAGCTGTACGCTAGCGGCGACCGCCTTCCATCTACATCCCGAGCAAACAAAAAGGGCAGCCTGATGGCTGCCCTCGCTTGTTGGGTTGCGACCGGCCTACTGAGCCGCTGGCTTCTTCCGCACCGGAGGCTTCTTCGCGCCGGCCGGCGCTTTGGCGGTCAGAATTGCGCCTTCCTTCATCGTCATGACAAAGGGCTTCGGCTCGTAGGACACCGGGGTGCCTTCGAACTGGAAGTCCGCACCCTCTTTCGGCATCAAGCGAGCCGGGATGGCGGCCGTCATGGTGAGGTCGATATCGGCGCGCTTGGCGTCGATATCATCGGAACTGCCAGCTAGCTTCAGGTTCGTCGGCGACGCAATGTTGATGACCTGGGCTGCCATTTGCAGCGGCTTGCCTTTCAGAACGCTCCACACCTTCTCGACGTCCTCGGGCTTGCCTTCCGACAGGACGAGCTCCCATTCCGCAAAGCTCATCTCTTCGACCTTCTTGGTCTTGACGAGATCGGCGGCCTGTTCGGCGGGGGTCGGAGGGACGTACTGCGTGATCGTGAAGCCGTCAGGGGGCAGGCCAGTTGTCGAGGCCTTTGCCTGTGCCATCACGTCGGTCCATCCCTGGTCGGAGCCGTGATATTTCGTGTACTGCGACTTGCCGTATTTTTCGATTTGAGCCTGCATCTGGGCAGGCGCGATGCTGGCGGCGCGAGCGGCGAACCACGAACCGTTCACGACGTCTGCCGGGGTCGACTGCAAGTATGCAAGCGCCAGCGGGTAGACAATGCTGAAGTCGGTGGGTGTCGCCTCGACGGCAACCCGCAAAGACTTGGTTGCGGTCGGGAAATCTTTCTTTTGAAGCGCAGCTACGCCGATGGCGGCGTTGAAGATGCCGTCCATCTGCTTCTTCAGGTTCGCGTAGTCCGCATCACTCATGCCTTCGGGTTTGGTGAAGTTCTGCAGTGCGGCCACGCCCTTCTGGCCGTATTGCTCGGCGTCGGCCAGGTTCTGCTGGGGATTCTGTCCACCCTGCGCCGCGATACGCTTGCTGTAGGCCAGCAATGCGAGCGCACGCACATTGTTGGGGTTCAGTTGCAGCAGGCGCTGGGCCGTGTCGCCCATCTTGGCAGCGTCGCCCTTCTGCTGGTAGGTCCCCATCAGGATTTCGAGCGCGTCTTCTTTCATGACGCTGTTTGGATACTGCGTGAGGAAGGCTTCGAGTCCGCTGATCTTGGCCGCAGGATCCGATTGCTGCACTGCGCCGACGTAGGCGTTGTACTCGGCGGGATCCTTGATTTCTTTCTTCTGTTGAGGTGCGGCCGGCTGAGCCGGTTGCACGGACGGTTGTGCCTGCTGCGGCTGCGCCGCCGGTGCTGTGGACTGGGGCGCGGGCTGCGCTTGAGGCTGTGCGGGTGCAGGCGCGGGATTCTGAGCAGCCGCTACGACAGCACATCCAAGCACAATCGTGAGAAGAGTCTTGTTCATTCGCATAGCTCCTTGAGTTCTCGGGAAGATCAGAGACTTGTCATCCTGCCGAAGCCAGCACCTCGTTCAATCACCGACGCAACTCGAGTGCTGCAGGACGCCGAAACTACCCGCGCTGCCCCGTAACGTACGGAGAGCGAAGGCTGTGTTTCCGGTGTGCGGATTATAAGTATCTGCTCGCCGATATGGCAAGCGACTACTCTCCGCCCGAGCACTTCCCTTCTTGGTAAGATGCGAAAAGTGACGGCGCCGTCAGGCTTCTTCCGTCAACTTTTCGTTAGCTTGAGGCAACTTTATGGCGAGCACGGCGGAGGCATTGGCGGGGCAGGTCGCGGTGGTGACAGGTGGAGGACGCGGCATTGGCGCGGCCATCGCACAGAGGCTGGCGAGCATGGGAGCGTGGGTGGCGGTGTGCGGCAGGACGAAGGGACCGCTCGACGAGACCGTGCGAACGATCGCCGAGAATGGACACCAGGCCGAGGCCATGGTCTGCGACGTTCAGGAAGCGAGGTCGTTGGATCAGATTTCTCAAGCGGTGCGAAAGAAGCAGGGACGGCTCGATATTCTCGTGAATAATGCAGGAGTCGGAGGCTTCGCCTCTCCCCTTCATGAGTTGCCTGTCGATGATTGGGACCGGATTCTAAATACCAACCTGCGGGGAGTCTTCTATGCGATCCGAGCCTTCGCCCCGCTCATGATCGAGCGCCGCTACGGACACATAATCAACATCTCGTCGCTGGCCGGTAAAAATCCGTTACCCAAAGGCGCGGCCTATGCGGCATCGAAGTGGGGATTGAACGGGCTCACTTATTCGGTCGCGGAGGAGTTGCGGCCTTACAACATCCGCGTCTCGGTAATCTGCCCGGGCTCAACGAATACAGACCTATCACCGCATCGAGGCAAAGACCCGAACCGGATGCTCCACACCGACGATGTGGCGCACGTGGCGGCCATGCTTGTGACACAGTCCCCACAGTCCTTCGCGAGCGAAGTGCTTTTGCGTCCTACTATGAAGCCTTGATGCAGATCTCGGCTATTTCTTGAAAAGATTGTCGAAAGCTGCGCGAGCGTCCGCGGGTTTGGCAGCGACGGGAGTGGTGGTTTCCTTCTCACTGGTTACCCGGATGGCGTAGAAGGTGCAGTCGTTCTTTACGTCTTTGCGCGGAATCCGCTCGGGTACTGGCTGCATACACTCGAAGCGGCTGGACGGATCGAAATAGAGGCACTGCTTGCAGGAGTGTAGTTCGAAGCCGCACTTGGGGCACTTTTCCGGAATCTCTGTCGATGAAAGCAGCGTTCCGCACTGGGAACATCGGGATACAGTACGTTTCGGAGCCATCTGCAGGGGCCGGGGACCGAAGCTGTCCTTCTTCGCGGGCCGTTCACCAGACCGTTCCCCAGACTTCTGCGATTTTTCGCCGCTGTCCTGGTACCCGTGTTGCCGGTATTTTCGATCAGACAAAGGATTCACCTGCTCGGCCCACATTGTCTCGCTTGTGGGCGACGATCACAAGGGCCGCTACTGTAAAAAACAATACATCCCCGCGCAGTGCGGAAACGCATCCAAGTTTCGATCAGATAGCGCTAGTCCGACGGGTCCGCGAATTGTGTTTCGTTGGAGCGGGTGCTAACATTCGAGCAACTAGATAGAGCAGGAGGAATACGATGTCGGACAGCAACAGCAATGGTTTCCTCTGGTTTTTAGCGGGTTTGGGCGTGGGCGCGGCCGCTGGCGTCCTTTACGCGCCACGATCCGGAAACGAAACGCGCGAGGCTTTGCGCTCGAAAGCCGAAGAAGGACGCGAGTACATGCGTAACCGGGCAGAGAATGCGCGTTCACAGGCCAACGAGTGGGTGGATCGTGGAAAAGACATGCTCAGCCAGCAGAAGGACCAGTTCCGCGCCGCCTACGATGCGGGGCGCCAGGCATATCACGAGGCGACCACGGAACCTGGTGGAAACGCTGCTAAGAACCTGTAGGCAATTACCCGCGATTCCACCAGCCAAACCGGGGGCGGGGTCAACTTATGGATAAGCTCGTACCGTTGTTCATCATCTGCACTGCGATTGCCGTGATGATTCAGGCTGGCATCCTGGTGGCTTTGTTTGTGGTGGTTCGCAAGACCAGCGGGCGCGTGGAAGCGTTGGCGAATGACGTCACGAGCAAGGTCCTGCCCACCGTTGACACTGCGCAACAGATGCTGGTCACCGTGCGTCCCCGGGTAGAGGACATCGTCGCCAACGTCGAGCAATCGGCGCGCATGGCGCGCGGACAGATCGAGCGCATGGATGCCACGGTGAATGACATCGTGGACCGCACTCGCTTGCAGGTCATCCGCGCGGACGAACTCGTGAATCGCACGATGGACCGCGTCGAGGAAACCACCGAGATGGTGCACCGCACGGTCATCTCTCCCGTTCGCCAATTGTCAGGCTTAATGCAGGGCGTTAGCGCCGGACTGGAGTTCTTCCTGGGTCGCAAGCGGCGCCAGTCCCGCGATGGAGTCGGCGTCCCGCAAGACGAACTTTTCATCTAGTGAGCCCGAGACAAAGCGAAGTTCTAAGAAGATCAGTCGAGAAGATCACCAAGGCAGCCGTCGTGGCTGCCTTTTGCTCTGACCGCCAAGCCACGACCGTAGCGTCGGCGTCCCGCCGGCGCTACAGGTCAAACAATCCAGCCGCCGCCCACGACAAATTCGCCATCATAAAAAACCGCCGCCTGCCCGGGCGTTACCGCGCGCTGTGGCTCGTCGAAGGTCACCAAGAGTTCGTCCTCGCCAGTCTTTTCGAGAACCGCAGGGGCTCCCTCGTGGCGGTGGCGGATCTTCACCGTCACACGCATTGGCTCCGAAATATCCTCCACCGAGATCAGATTGCAGCGGCGTGTCCTCAGCGTCTTTGAATAGAGTTGCTCGTTCGACCCGACAACCACCTGACCCGAGTCTCCCTTGATCTGGATCACGTAGAGGGGCGAGCCCGTCGCAACTCCGAGCCCCTTGCGCTGTCCCACGGTGAAGTTGTGAATGCCTGTGTGCTCGCCAATGACCTCGCCATGGGTCGTTACCAGTTCGCCCGAAGTGTCTGGCAATGCCTCGCCCTGCTCTTCCAGGTAAGCATCGAGAAAGCGCTTGTAGTCGCCCCCGGGGACAAAGCAGATCTCCTGTGAATCAGGCTTTTCGGCAAGTGCGAGGCCCTGCTGGCGAGCCAGTTCGCGGACCTGCGGCTTGGTCATGCCGCCCAGCGGAAACAGCGTGCGGCTGAGCTGATCCTGTGTGAGCCCGAACAGGAAGTACGTCTGGTCCTTGGCAGAATCCACCGGACGCTTGAGAAGCCACCGGCCGAGGTTATCGTCGTAATCCACACGTGCGTAGTGCCCGGTTGCGAGGAGGTCGGCACCGATCTGGCGCGCCACGATCAGCAACTGATCGAACTTAAGATGGTTATTGCAGAGGCTGCATGGAATCGGAGTTCGTCCGGAAAGGTACTCTTGCACGAACGGCCGGACGACCTCGCGCTCGAAGCGATCTTCGTGGTTGACGACGTAGTATGGAATTCCGATGGACTGCGCGACGGCTCGCGCGTCGTAGACGTCGTCGAGCGAGCAACAGCGACCCTGCACGGCCTCGGGCATGCCTTCCTTGCCGGCGAGGCGGCGCTGATTCCAGAGCTGCATGGTGAGGCCCACCACATTGTGGCCTTCGGCGCGAAGCATGGCCGCGACGGTCGAGGAATCGACTCCGCCCGACATAGCCACCGCGATGGTCTTCGTGCTCATGAACTCTGCGTTTGAATCCCTTTTCCCCTTCTACAAGCTGACTTCCGTCCTTCGCCACGCGGGCGAAAGCGCTCTTAGCCGCGCCACCGTTTCCACTACCAGGGCGATCGCGACTTCTGCCTCTTCCATTGTATTTTGCTCGCCGAGGCTCAGGCGAATGCTTGAACGGGCCCGATCCGGGGTCAGGCCCATCGCCGTCAGGACGTGCGAGGGTTCAATCGCTCCCGACGAGCAGGCCGCACCAGTGGAAACGGCCAGGCCTTTGAGATCAAGTGCGATGACCAGGGCCTCACCCTCAATGCCATCAAAGTAAATGTTCAAAGTCTGGGGCACGCGCGGCGCCCCGCCGCCATTTATGCCCGCGCTTTCGATGTTTAAAAGAGCGCGTTCCACCCGATTGCGCATGGCCGCCATGTTGGACTCGCCCCGTGCCATACGGGCTTGGGCGAGCTCTGCAGTCTTTCCGAACCCTACAATCCCCGGCACATTCTCGGTTCCGGCGCGACGGGAGCGCTCGTGGCGACCTCCGTACATCATCGCCTCCAGTTGCGTTCCCTTCCGCACGTAGAGCGCGCCCACACCCTGCGGCGCGTGCAGCTTGTGTCCGGAGATCGACAGCAGATCACAGCCCAGAAGGTCGACATTAAGGGGGACCTTACCCAGGGCCTGCACGGCGTCAGTGTGAAAATAAACGTCTGCTTCGGCTGCAATGCAACCAATCTCTTTGACTCTCTGCAGCACCCCGGTCTCGTTGTTCGCCGCCATCACTGTGATGAGCTTCGTAGATGGTCGCAGCGCCCGTTGAATGTCGTCGGGATTGACGAGTCCGTGCCCATCGACGGGAAGGTACGTGACGTCACCCCCTTGCGTCTCCAGATGCTTGCAGGCATTCAGCACGGCGTGGTGCTCGACGGCGGAGGTAATCACATGATCGCCCGCGCCGGCGATTCCAAAGATCGCTAGATTGTCGGCCTCTGTCCCGCCGCTGGTGAAGACGATTTCCGCCGGGCGACACCCCAACAACGCCGCCACCGAAGCACGGGCCCCTTCCACCGCCGAGCGCGTTTCCTGGCCGTGCTGATGAATGGACGAGGCATTCCCGAAGCGCTCGCCGAAGTAGGGCCGCATGGCCTCAAGGACTTCGGGGAGCACCGGGGTGGTCGCGCTATTGTCGAAGTAAATCCTACGCATGGAATGCAGACTTCTTATCCCATTCTACCTTGCGCTAACAAGGCAGGCGCCGCCGCGATGGGCGCCCAGAGAGGAGACTGACCCAGGCAACTTTGCCGGGGCCAGCATTCTAGCGGTTCGAAGCCATTTCCGGACGTCGATCAGAAATCACAAACTTGACGTCAACGGTTCCGTTAGACGGAACGGAAACCTTCTTCGTCCATTCCATCGGGTCGGAGAACACTGGCCGCTGGACCCGCATCTGGGTCATGACGTCATAGACTGCGCCCTGTCCGGTAACCTTCCAGCCTTCGTGCCACGCTTCGATTTCATATTCGCCGGGCGGAACGTTGGTCAGCCGGAAGTTTCCATCTTCGTCGGTCACCGCGTAGTACGGGTGGTGCACCACGAGCATTTCGGCGTTCATCCATGTGTGGCCTGCATTGCAGCGCAGGTCCACCACGCCCTCACGGTTCATGGTGCGAGAGACCGTCTGGTTAGCGAAAGGAAAGGGCAGGTTGTAGTCGGAAGCACCCGACATGTGAACGGTGTGAAGAATCGGATCACTGCTCTTCAGTTGAAGAGTACCGTTGTCGGGAACCAGCAAAACGTGCGGCTCATAGCGGCAGGTTTTCTGGTTCAGGAATTGACGACCTTCAGGCAGGTCCATGGCCTTGCCCTTACTGATATCTTTCAGAAAGACGACCGTGTTGGCTACGCCGCCGTTCTCGGCGACTATCAGACGTTCCAGATCACGCTTCTTCTGCGCTTGGGGATCGCAGACTTCCACGTCCTTGTTGATCGCGACCGTGGGCATCTTCGGAACCGGACCACTCCATTTCACTGTCCCAGTGATCGTTCCGCCATCATTGACGGTTACAGTCTGATAACCCGGCTGCGCCGCGGCAGGCGACGTCATCAGGACCAGCAACGATGCAAACAACGAGACTGCCATCGACTTCATCATTCCGCACCTCCAGGGGAGTGCAGGGCTATTTTTGCTTAAGAGCGCCCTTAAACCCTGAGTTGGCAGGACTATTTCCCCGCCATGGCGGCGACTGTCGTGTTTTGGATCACTTCGTGCGCTCCAGACCCCTCGCGGAACGCTCCCCCCTCACAACGACGCTGTTGCCATTGACAACAGGGTAATGAGGCCACTTTCATGGCTCAAGTACCAAAGGTCTAGTTACCAGTGAGCCCCGAGTTGGTGGAGTGGGGGAAAAGGCCGAAAATCAGAGCTTTTTGACCAACGAGGCGGCTCGTAGGTGAATGGTTACCTCTGCGATGAACCTCGTGTTACGACCTTTTTACATCTGAAAAAATGGCACCCCTCACAGAGGCGCCATTCTGAGACCGTTTGGCTTGGAAGCGGAACGTTACCGCTTGTCCATAGGAATGTACTTTGCGGGATAGATGGGGCCGACATAGTCCGCTCGAGGCCGGATCAGGCGATTGTCGTCGAGTTGCTCGATGACGTGCGCCGACCATCCGCTGATACGCGATACCGCGAACACTGGCGTAAACAGATCCACATCGATGCCCAGAGTGTGGTAGGTCGACGCCGAGTAGAAGTCCACGTTGGCGTTGAGCTTCTTGTCGCCCTTCACGTAGCCCTCGATCTTGTTGGAGAACTCGAACCATTTAGGCTCGCCGCTGGATTGGCCCAGGTCACGAGACATCTTGCGCAGGTGAGTCGCCCGGGGATCTTCGGTGTGATACACGCGGTGACCGAAGCCGGGAATCTTCTTCTTTTGCGCGAGCATTCCCTTCACAAACTCGACCGGATCCGCTCCATCGCGATCGATCGCCATAAGGATGTGGAACACCGCTTCGTTAGCGCCACCGTGCAATGGGCCTTTCAGAGCGCCGATGGCCGAGGTTATGGCCGAATGCATGTCGGAGAGGGTCGCGGCCGTAACACGAGCCGCAAAGGTAGAAGCGTTTAGCTCGTGATCAGCATGCAGGATCAGGGCGATATCCAGGGCGCGTTCCGCCGTGTGCGACGGTGCATCGCCATTCAGCATGAGGAGGAAGTTCGCAGCATGAGACAAGTTGCGGTCCGGCTCAACTACGTCCTTGCCCTTGCGAATGCGGTCGTAAGCGGCCACGATCATGGCAATCTGCGAAGTCAGCCGGATCGCCTTGTGCACATTGGCATCATGATCGTTCTTCTGAAATTCCGGATCATAGAAGGAAAGCGCGGACACGGCGGTCCGCAATACATCCATGGGAAGGGCGTGTTTGGGGGCGACACGCAGCAGATTGAGAATGGAGTTGTCGAGTTTGCGCTCTTCCGCGAGGCGTTCCCGGACTTCCTTCAGTTCGTTACGCTGAGGCAGGCGGCCGAACCAGAGCAGGAAGCAGGTTTCTTCAAAATTCGAATGGTCGGCGAGGTCATGAATATCGATACCACGATATGCCAAAACTCCCTGTTCGCCGTCGATGTAACAGATGCCGGAGGTGGTGGCAACAACGCCCTCAAGACCCTTGGGCGCGTTCGTGGTGGTTACGCTGGACATACTCCCTCGCAAGAGCTGCAAATGGTTTCCGTTGCCGGCCCACGGGGGATTGGCACGAGAGTCCGCAACCCCTTGTTATACGCCAAAATGGGACCGCTTTCCAAGCGTGAGAGGTACATATGGGTAGGATGCCGGGCGTATACTTAAGGGTTTGGCTTAATGCCTTGAGCGAGCCGTAGGTTCGCTATTCGATTCTTTGCAGGAGCTGTTCTAATGAAGCGCGTCCTTTTCCCTATTGCCCTTTTATGTCTTCTTGCGCTCGGTCCGATGGTCCGCGCGGACGAGGGCATGTGGCTTTTCAACGCATTTCCAAAAGACAAAGTAAAAGCGAAATATGGATTCGAACCCAGCCAGCAGTGGTTGGACCACGTCCGCCTGGGTTCGGTGCGGTTCAACAACGGCGGTTCGGGATCTTTTGTTTCCGCGGATGGGCTGACCTTCACCAACCATCATGTCGGAGCGGTTTGTGTGCATCAACTGTCCACTCACGGCCACGATTACATGAAGGAAGGCTTCTACGCCAAGACTCAGGCCGAAGAGGCGAAGTGTCCGGATCTCGAATTGAATGAACTCGTCGGCATCGAAGACGTGACGAGCAAGATCAAGGATGCGGCCAAGCCCGATATGTCGTCCGCAGACGCAGGGCAGGCGCAGCGGGCTGCGATGTCGAGCGTCGAGAAGGAGTGCGCGGCTTCGACCGCGCTGCGCTGCGATGTGGTGATGTTTTACTCGGGCGAGGTTTACAACCTCTACAAGTACAAGAAATATACGGACGTACGCCTTGTGTTCGCCCCCGAATTCGACATCGCCTTCTTCGGCGGCGATCCCGACAACTTCACGTATCCGCGTTACGACCTCGACATCACATTCTTCCGCGTGTACGAAGACAATAAGCCCGCGCACATTGAGCACTATCTGCGCTGGTCACCAACCGGAGTAAAGGACAACGAACTCATCTTTGTTTCTGGGCATCCCGGATCAACGGGCCGGCAGAAAACCATGGCCCAGCTCGAATTCCTGCTCGACGTCGATTACCCCTCACGTCTCGAGACCTACAAACGCCGCATCGCTCTGCTGCTGAATTTCGGCAATGAGTCGGAAGAAAATGCCCGCATAGCAAAGGAAGAACTGTTTGGATATCAGAATTCCTTTAAAGCGATTACGGGATACCTGGAACCACTGAAAAACAGCGAGGTCATGGCTGCCAAGCAGGCGGACGAAGCCAAGCAGGAAGCGGCTTTCAAAGCAAATTCAAAGAACAAAGATGCGGCCAATCCCTGGACAGAGATCGCTGACAGCATCAGCGAAGAGAAGAGATTTTATCTTCCGCTAAGCTTTATCGAGAGGAACCGCGGGTTCAACACCGAGCTTGCCTACTATGCTCGCTGGATCGTACGGGTAGTGGAAGAGAAGACCAAGCCCAATGAGAAGCGACTCCGCGAATACCGAGATTCAGCGCTTCCCTCACTGGAGCAGGAGTTATTCTCCACCGCGCCTATCTACAAAGCGCTCGATACGGTGACGCTGGCCGACTCGCTCGCCCAGATGCAAGAGGCTCTGGGCACGGACAATCCTGCGGTTAAGCAGGTTTTGAACGGCCAGTCGCCCGCGGACGCCGCGAAAAGCTTGATCGAGGGCACGAAACTCAACGATGTTTCGGTGAGGAAGCAGCTTTACGAAGGCGGAACGGCTGCTGTGCAAGCCTCAACCGATCCTCTGATCGTTCTCATGCGTAACCTCGATCCCGCGGCGCGTGAACTGCGCAAGCAGTATGACGATCAAGTCGACGCGGTCGAGAAACGGGCGGGCGCCAAGATCGCGAGAACACGCTTTGCCCACAGCGGATATGACCAGCCGCCCGATGCCACGTTCACGCTTCGCCTAAGCTACGGTGCTGTGAAAGGGTACGAGGAAAACGGCAAGAAGATCCCCTACTTCACGGAGATAGGAGGCGCGTATCAACACGCCTCCGAGAATGGAGACAAGCCGCCTTACCAACTCCCCGGAAACTGGCTGAAAGCCAAGCCGAAGCTGAAGCTCGACACCCCGCTCGATTACGTTTCGACGGCCGACATCATCGGAGGGAACTCCGGCAGCCCCACCGTTAACCAGAAGGGTGAGGTTGTGGGCATCATTTTCGATGGAAACATCCAGTCGCTGGAGTGGAACTTCATCTACGAGGACAAGCAGGCACGCGCCGTGCACGTGGATTCGCGCGGGATCGTAGAAGCTCTAAAGAATATCTACGGCGCAACGAATCTTGTGAATGAACTGACTGGGAGTAATCCAGGAAAGTAATTCTTAACCGCAAAGTTCGCGAAGACGTACCACAAAGGACGCAGAGGAAAGCGATGCAATACCCGGGTCTTTTTCGCAGCTTTCGCGATTCCTTGGCGAGCTTTGCGGTTAAAGGCTTTTCACCACAATGTGCCGTTCGCCTCGCGCCAACGTTTTACTCAGGCCAGATTTCCAGCGCGGTCTTGCTGAGAATTTGATCTTGCACAGCTTCGGTAAGACCTGAGCTACGAAAATCCTGCAGGTTCTTTTGAATGTCGGGTACTCCCGGCCCTGGCCAATCCGTACCGAAAAGCGTCTTCGCGGCGATCTCGTTGAGCCTCGGGAAATACTTCAGCAGACTCTTCGGCGGAATGCCGCTGATGTCGAGGTAGACATTCGGGTGGCGGCGCACCAGGAAGAAAGCGGTTTCCATCCATAGCGGCCGTCCGCCGTGAGCCAGCAGGATTCTCATCTTTGGAAAGTCAACGGCGACGTCGTCCAGGTAGATCGGGTCGCCGTATTTGTTGCGAGCGCCTGGAAAGATCGAGGTGCCCGTGTGGAACATGACCGGAATGCCATTCGCTTCGGCGGCCCGGTAGATAATTTCGAGCTCCGAAACACCGCGAAGGTAGTCATTCGGGTACAGCAGTTGATGCGGGGGATGAATCTTGATCATCCGGATGCCTGACCGCACCAACTGCTCCACGTCGGAAAGAATATTAGTCGAATGCCGAGGATGCAGGCTGCCGCACGAGAGCAGGCGCTTGGGATCTTCCTTTACGTACTCGGAGATGAATTGATTCACCGCGGCGGTGAAGCCGATGACCTCTGGAGCAACGTAGTTGATGAGTGCGGCGCGATCGACCCCAGCGGCATCCAGGAACTTCAGGAAAGCCTTGGGCGAGCGACAATATTCTTCGATCTGCGCGAAATTCGGGCGCTCCGCGCGCATCAGCTCGAGCGCTGACGGCTTGAACATATCCAGCGGCGAAATGTGGACGTGGCAGTCGGTAATCATCACTTCCCGGTCCACTTCGGCTCGCGCTTCTCAAGAAATGCTTCGATACCTTCGCGCGCGTCTTCTGTTTGCATGAGTTCTTCGAGATAGATCTTCTCCGCCCGCGCGAGACCTTTGTCGAAGTGCATCGCATCCCACACGTACATCGCCTTCTTGGTGGCGGCCAGGGACGCGGGACTCAGCGCGGTCAATTGTGCGACCACGGCATCGACCTTGCCCGAGACTTCCGCGCCTGCAACGACGGAACTGGCAAGTCCCATCGACAATGCTTCCAACCCGCTAATTTTTCGGCCTGTGAGGATAAGTTCCGCAGCACGCTTTTGCCCAACGATACTAGGGAGCGCGGTCACGGCCACGGGCGGATAACACCCCAACAAAATCTCAGGAAAGCCCCAGGTTGCCGTTTCGGACGTGATCACAACGTCACACATCATGGCGAGTTCGGCACCCCCACCCAAGCAGTGTCCACTCACGCCCGCAATCAGCACCCTTCGGGAAGAAACCAGCGCGCGGAAAATGGCGTGAAACTTTGTCAACATCTCGGCTACTCTGTCGGGCGTGTGCGCCGCCACATCCACACCGGCGGAGAACGCTTTCTCGGAACCCGTCAGCACCAAAACGGACACCTCGGGTCGGGCCTCCGCAAGCGAGATTGCGTGGGAGACTTCTTCCATCATCGGAATATCGATGACGTTGATGGGTGGGTTCTGCAGAGTGACCCGGGCTACGGGCGCCAGAAGATCAAACGTAATGCGGGTGAACTCGTTCACGGACACGCAGGAAAGGATACCGCACGGGGCAGAAGCACGGAGACAGAATTCTGCTTTCGCCAAGCAATGCACAACCCCGCGGACAGCGTGCCATGCGGGCCGATCTTCTTCATGAATGTGTACTACAGGTTGATCGCCGATTTCCGTGGCTCGCCGATGGTTGCGAAAGGATCGCGAGCGCCTTCTTTCTCGGCGATCCAGTTCTTCTCGTTTGCGATGATTTCCAGCAAGAGTTCCTTGTCTTCCGCAGTCGGCATGACTTCGGAAAAGTGCTCATCGTATTCCTTGTCAGCCGTGACGGCACCGTTCTTAGCGTGGAATTTCTGCCCCGCAAATTGGCCGATGGCGCGGTTGAAGCGAATGTCAGGTGCGTACAACTCGGGCTCGCCCGCCTTCCGGAAACCGTTCAATCGTTCGACCAGTCCAGAAACTTCATCCCGATAAAGATGCCGGTTGTAGTCATTCAATTCATCGAGTTTTGCGGGTGCTTCGTTTTTGGGCTCGTCGTAACGGCCCTTGATGCCCCACACGTATGCCCAATGCGCCGACGAGGAATGATCGGTACCAAAAAGATCGTAGGAACACGAAATCCATTTGTTGAGATATTTCTGGATCAACCAGCCAGGAATGATGCCCGCCTGTACGATGCGGCGGAGGCCGTCGTTGCCGGTGCCCATGTGGAAGGCTTCCTCTCGCAGCATGTACGACATTGACCTGCCCAACGGCGCGAAGGCTGAGTACTTGAGCATCTGCAACTGGAATTTTCCGTCGCGGTCGACGAAGTCAGTGTAGGTAAAGAAGTCCATCCAGTTATCAACATCGACATTGAACGCGCCCAGCAGTCGCTCGTTTTCGAAAGCGCGGCGCTCCAGCATTTTCTGCGCTTCCACTTTGCCGGAATAGCCAAAGTGGTCGAGCAAGAGAGCGCACATCTGCCAGCCGTGACGCATCTCCTCGATCATGACCCGGGTCAGCGCGCGACGGTCCCAATCGGTGGGAGCGGTCTCGAACAAGTGGCGTTGCTGCTCTACAGAGGCAAACTCCGTGTCGCCCTGGTAGACGATCATGTTCATCAGGGCATCGCGCATCTGCTGGGTGGGCACCTGCCGAAGGTTCTCCCACTTGCGGCGGCCTTTGTAGGAACCGAACTGAATTTCTTCGGTTTCGATGGCGCCGTAGAGCGTGTCGAACTTGAAGCTAGCGATCTCATCGCGGTCGACGCCGATTTCCTTGCGCCACTCGTCGAAGAGGCCGACCCACTCACTGAAGGTTCCGATTTTTGCGACTTTTCCTGGCATGGTTCACTTCCTGATTCTTTCTTCGCACTGACATGGTCTAGCACTTCGCCATTTGGCTATCGGAAGTTCGCGGTGAAGTCCGAACTTAAACTGGCTAAATGCCAACTGCCGGAATTTAATTGCTGCCTCACCCCATATTCATCCACACGGTTTTTACTTCCGTGTAGTGTTCCAGCGCTGCCTGCCCTAGCTCGCGGCCAAAGCCGGAACTCTTGTATCCGCCGAAGGGCAGCGCGGCATCCATCAGGCCATAGGTGTTGATCCAGACGGTACCGGCTCGTAACATGCGCGACATCTGGTGAGCCTTCTTGAGATCGCGCGTCCAGACTGCGGCAGCTAAGCCGTATTGATTTCTGTTGGCCATTTCCACGACTTCATCGATGTCGTCGAATTGCAGTGTCGCCAGCACAGGGCCGAAGATTTCTTCCTGCGCGATCTTCATGTCGTTGCTCACGTCGCCAAACACCGTTGGCTCGATGAAAAACCCTTTGTCGTCGTTGACGGACACGCGGTTTCCACCGGCAAGCAACTTAGCCCCTTCGCTCTTGCCCGCATCGATGTAGCCCAGCACGATCTGCATTTGCGCCTGGCTAACGATGGCGCCCATGCGAGTCTTGGGATCGAGCGGATCGCCCGGAACCATCCTTTTCGCGCGCACGATCAGCTTGTCGAGAAACTCATCGCGCACCTTGCTCTCGAGGAACAGGCGCGAGCCTGCATTGCAGACTTCGCCCTTGCCGTAAAAAATGCCATTGATCGCGCCTTTGACGGCGTTGTCGATATCGGCGTCGGCGAAGACGATGTTGGGCGATTTGCCGCCCAGTTCCAGGGTCACGCGTTTTAGCGTATCGGCGGCGCCGCGCATGATCTCTTTCCCAACAGCGGTCGAGCCGGTGAATGCGATCTTGTCGATGCCGGGATGCTTGACGATCGCCCTGCCAGCATCGGGGCCGCCGCTCACAATGTTGATCACTCCTGCCGGGAAGCCCGCTTCCACAGCGAGTTCGCCGAGCCGCAAGGTGGTGAGCGGCGTCTGCTCGGCGGGCTTCATCACAATCGTGTTTCCGCACGCGAGCGCAGGGCCAAGTTTCCACGACGCCAGCAGCAACGGGAAATTCCACGGAATGATCAGCCCAACGACGCCCACCGGCTCACGCAACGTGTAGGTGAAGGCGGTATCGAAGGTGTGGACGGTCTCGCCATGAATCTTGGTGGCCCACCCTGCGTAGTAGCGCAGAACGTCAACCACCATGGGCATATCGACGTTGCGTGACTCGAAGATGGGCTTGCCATTGTCGAGCGTTTCGAGTTCGGCGAGTTCGTCGATATGTCGCTCGACCAGATCGGCCAGGCGCCAAATGAGGCGTCCGCGCTCGGAGGCCGACATCTTTCGCCAGGCGCCGTCCTTGGCATCAAAGGCACGGCGAGCTGCGGCGACTGCTTGATCGACATCCGCAGCGGAAGCCTCGACAATCTGGGTGAGCACTTCGCCGGTTGCGGGATTGACGGTATTGAATGTCTTCGATCCGTTGACCCATTGCCCATCGATGAGCAACTTGCCGGGCGTGATTTTTGCTTTCGTCGCCGTAATCATAGGGTCCCCATTGCAACTGCCCTCTCGCAGCTTTGTGTTTGTGAGGGCGAGGCCTCCCTCACGACTGCCGGCGGGACACCGGCGCTACATCAGACTTACTTCGCGGTAAAGATGGCTGGGCGTTTTTCCACATACGCGGCCAGGCCCTCCTTGGCGTCGTCGCTCTGGAACAGGATCTGCTGATTCTCGCGTTCCACGGCAAGGGCGGACTCCATCGGAATCTCCCAGCCGGTCTGAACCGCGCGCTTGATCCGTCCCACGGCCTTCGCAGCCTTGTTCGGCGGGCAGAATTGGCGGGCGTACTCCATAATGTTTTCCATGAAGCCATCGCGTTCGTAGATGTCGTTGATGATGCCGAGTTCCTTCGCTTCTTCGAACGAGAAGGTGTTGCCGGTGACCATCAGTTCGATGGCACGGCTCTTGCCCACCAGTCGGGAAAGACGCTGCGTCCCACCCGTGCCGGGCAACACACCGAGATTCACTTCCGGCAGGCCAATCTTGCCAGCGTCCTTGCGGGCACAGCGGATGTCGGCCGCCATGGCGATCTCGAGGCCTCCGCCGACGCAGTGCCCGTTCAATGCGGCGATGACCAGCTTGGGCGTGTGCTCCAGGCGCAAGAGAGTTTCATTCGCATGCAAGCAGAAGTAGTACTTGAAAGTCGGGTCGACGGTGGCCAGCATTTTGATGTTCGCGCCTGCCGAGAAGAACTTGTCGCCGGAGCCGGTGAGCACGATGACGTAGACCTCGTTATCCATCCGCGCGGTCAGGATGGCGTCGTCTAGCTGACGGTTCATTTCATAGGTGTAGGTATTGGCAGGGGGATCGAACATCTCGATCACGGCCACCCCGCTGTCGTTGCGGTAGTTGATCAGCTTCTTGGTCGCTTCGCCCGTCGTGGGTTGTGTCGTACTCACCATAAAAAACTCCTTTCGAGAACTCGTATCTTGCTACTTCTTCGCGCGGCCACTCAAGCCGTGCAGAAAGATGTCGCCCATCTCGCGCGCGAGCTCCTCTGCATCTCCATCGAGGCGCGCTTTGTACCAGGTGTAAATCCAATTCATCATGCCGAACAGGCTCAAAGCCGCTGTCCGGCTGGAGAAATCGAGCCCGCGCGAACGCTGCAGATCATTCATCAGTTCAACGCAAATGCGCACGTATTCCCGCTTGATGCCCGCGATCTCGGCGCCGTATCCATTCTTCAGAACCTCATCTTCGTGCGACAGAACCTTCATCGCCTTCTGGTTTGCCAGAAAATACTGAAGGTGGTTCGCGATAAACACGCGGATGCGCGCTTCCGGATGGCTGACGCCTTCGAGCCGCGAGCGCAGCCGCTCAAGAATGGTCGTGAACGTATGACGCTGGATGAGATAGAGCAGTTTTTCCTTGGACTCGAAGTAGTAGTAGAGGCCTGCCAGCGACATGCCGCTGGCGCGCGATAAATCGCGCATGGATGCACCCTCGTATCCCTTCTCGTCAAAAACATCGGTTGCGTGGACGAGAATCTGGCCGAGGCGCTGGTCAAAACGGCTCTGCGGCTGAACCAGCCGTGAGCGGCGGACCGAGGTTCGCTTACCGGGCCGGGCTGTGGGAAGGGCAGGCATCAGATCGAACGTTCGTTCTAATTTAGGAAATTATACCCCTGGCGTGACGCTAATCACAAGTGATCGAAGGTGCACACTGCGATCTTGAGAACGGACAGGTTTTAGTGTTCACCGTGCTGCATCGTAGGCCTTTCCTAGCCAATCGAGAGCATCGTTTAGGTCACGGTCGGAGGAGAGTTCAAAGACGAACCAACGGGTGGCCCGCATCACCGTGGTTGAAATTCTCGGATCCGCGCTCAACCTCGCCCGCACGCGCGGTCCTGGCTTGGGCAATTTGAAGGCGAGCGAATTTGCCGACCCGATTGCCTTCGTCCGTGGCAACACGGCAAAAATTTGTTTTCCGCGATACAGCGCAGTAAACCCGAACATCGCGCGAGTACCAACGTGGGGCCATGTCCCTAACTCCTCCCCTAGGGCTGCCGCCCAAGCCTTCATCTCCTCCGAGATGGGCAAAAACTTCGGGTGCGGCCTTCTGGTCATGGTTTGGAAGCAGCCGGGCGCAAGGCTTCCGGGCCGTCGCGTTCCACGATGATCGCTGAACACATCAAAAGAACGCTGCCCAGCCCTACCAAGACACGCATCATCACGCTTCCGGTTCTCACTTTTTCCCCTTCGCTTCCATAGGCTGAACCACAGGCGGTTGCTCGGTGGTGATTCTCTCCACGAGCGCAATCCTCTTAACCTGGTTGCGATCGTATTTTGTGTCCCTTCCATCAACGCGAATGATGACTTCGGTCAGCGTCAGGGAGATGGCATCGCCCGTCAGGACTGTACCGTCGCGCAACTCGATGGTGTCTTGCGAGAGGCCGCCGAGTTCGATGGTGACGCTGCCGCCCGGCATCTCGTCGGCCTTGATGTCGAACGGTGTGGTGGCGGGGGCAAACCCTTCTTTGCTCAGATCCACTGTGTGAGTGCCGACGGTCAGATTCACCAACGCCGGTGTAATGCCCGCATCTTTTCCGTCTACGGTGAGCTTGGCGCCTGCCGGCACAGAGATTATGTTGAGCGGCACAATCTTGTTGGCGCTGGGTATGCCCTCCGCATCGCGGTGAGCGGCCAAGGTAAGGGTGGCGGGGATTCCTACCGTAGCGCATTGAAACTGGACCTTGGTGGATTCGCCCGGAGCCAGATCGTCGAACACCAAGACACCGTTTCCGATCCGGACTTTGTCCTTATCGAGCAGGTAGACGGTAAATGAGGCATGGGGAATGGGCTTCTCAGAAGCGTTCTGTACCACCACGTCGGAAACCAATGTGCGCTTCCCCCCGTAGTCACCCATTTCTCGGAACGTGTTGAAGGTTATTTTGAGGCTTGGTTTGTCCTGGTTCGGCCAATACATCAGAATGCCCGGAGCATCTTACAAAAGACACCGGTAGCCAGCGTCAGGAACCAGAAGCAAGAGAATATGTAACGAAGGGGCGACTTCATGCCGCGGTTTTAGCACACGTCGTTTCCCGGCGCAATGAAACGTATGGTTAGTTTCGGATATCTGCCAGTAGCTGTTCCACTTCAGTCTTTAAGTCGGCAGTGAGTGGGAGGAGAGGCAGGCGCACGGGTCCACCGAAATATCCATTCAGGTCCATGGCATACTTGGCGCCCGGGATGCTTAGCCCGCTCACCACCCGCTCGGCGGCCTTTGCGATGCGTTCCTGCTTCAGGCGGGCGAGTTCGAAGTCACCTTCTTTCCAAGCCGCAAAGATTTCATAGCACGCGGTCGGAGCGGCAACGGCAAAAGCCAGAATTGCGCCGACTGCCCCAACCTGCAGGGAGGATTCCAGCTTATGGGCCGCACCGACCAAGACTTGAAAGCCAACTTCTTTTGGACGTGTCTTCAGCGCGCCGACAACGCTGACGCCAGCCGATGACGGTTTGAGAGGCCCGGCAAGCGCGGCCACCGGCACCAGTTCCCCGCCGGGGCCTGATCCTTCCGACGCCGCTTTCAGCATGCGCGCTGTGACGGCATCAAACGTCTCCGTCACTGTCGCGCTGCGCTTCACATGACGCGTCCCTTCAACGATCTTGCGTGCCTTTTCGACATCTCCGCTCGATTCCTTGATCCCGACAATGTTGGGATGGTCGGCGAGTTCGATCACCAACTCGGCAGGCATGTCGTATCCCGTAGCCTGCGGGAAGTTGTAGATGATCACCGGCAGCGGAGATCGGTCGGCGACGAAACGGTAAAAGGCCAACATGTTTGGTGGCTTCATCTGGCCCTTGTAGTAGTGCGGCGTGCGCACCATGGCAACGTCGTAGCCTAACTGCGCGGCGTAGTCAGTGAGCCGCAGTGTCTCGCTCGCTGACTCGATGCCCGTGCCCGCGATCAAGACCTTGTGGTTGGCGGCGGCGACTCGGGCGATCTTCAGAACCTGGCGCCGTTCGTCATCGGAGAGCAGGATGGCTTCGCCGGTGGAACCTAGCACCACAATTCCAGCGATGGGCGTGCGTGAATACCGTTCGACGTTCGCCTCGAGCTTCTTGTAGTAGACGTTGCCGTCGGGATAGAAGGGCGTGGTGATCGGAGGAAATATACCGGATAGAAGCATTCGCTGATCCTATCGCAGGGATGTGTCCGCAGCAAGGCGACGTGGCGTACCTATGGGCAAGCACAACGTCACCTGTCGACTATTCTAACCAGCTAGCCGGCGCATTACGACACAGCCGCGAATCAAGCCGCTCGCTCGGGCTTCGGGCTCTGCACGGGGACAGCCCCAATCTGCTCCAGGAGTCCTAACTGATCCCACTTGTCCCATCCCGCGATGATTTTTCCGTTGGCGATGCGCAGGATGGTGATGCCTGAGACATTCACTCTTTTCTGAGTAGCCGCATAGCGGAGAAAAGGGCCGGAATGCGTCATGTGGAGTTGCCAGCGCACCGCTACGCGATCACCTTCGGCGACAGTGTCCTCGATCGTCAAGCGAAGGTCGGGAAACGCGCTCTGCAGATGGCCGGCGAACGCGCGGAATTCTTCCAGGTTGATCAGCCCATCGTGCAGGGTCTGCCCCTGACCAACTGCTTTTGGGTCCGCCATCTCGTCGATGGCATCAATTCGCTTCTTGTTCCAGACTTCTTCAAACCAACGATGTGCAAGCGCTACGTTTTCTTGTGACACTGCCTGCCTCCAGGTGTATGCGATGAGCCCCGGGGCCGAAAAACCTACAAAGGCTATCAGGATCAGAGCGACTTGTCGCTGGTTCGGGGCGGCGCGTTGATCTTCATCCGCGAGGACTGTACAGCCTGCCTTTCGGATCCACTTGCATCCGAAACTGATCTTCGCTACCGACAAAGAACGATTCAACGAATGGGGCTTTAGGATCTCGTTCGACTTCCTCTCCCCAAATCATTCCACCCTTGCACCAGCCTGCATTCGACAGCATCCGACGATGTCCATCGGACTGGTTGAAGAACTGGTCGTTGGCCCAACCCTCGGGTGGCGGCGAGGAAGTTTGTGCTATTCCGTCACGACCGATTGCGATTACCCAGTACTTCCCTTCGCGAGCCAGAGGAGGAGCGGTGGCAGCGCTGTACTGAATTCTCACCCATCCTACGTAGCCCTCGGGAATCAGGAATCGCGTGGGCGGTCGACGGTGCAGGAACAAGTCGAGAACAAAGGGTCCGTAAAAGAAAAAGCCTGCCACGATAGGCAGGCTGATCAGAAGCAGGGCGAGCGATCCAGGACGTACCTTTGGCACCTAGCGCCGCTTTCCGGCCACCCGCTCGGCGTGCAGATGTTGAATTGCCTGCACGCGCACTTCTCCGCGCTGCAGAGCGGCGATCCCCTCCGCGGCAGCGCGTGCGGCGGAGAGCGTGGTGATGGTTGTGATGCGGGCGGTCACGGCTGCGCGCCGTATGGCTTTCTCATCGAACCACGGATCGGCGCCGTGCGGCGTATTGACGATGAGCTGGATGCGATCGCCTTTGATTAGATCGACCACGTTCGGCCGGCCTTCCTTGACCTTGTAGACGCGCTCGACGCTGAGGCCGGCGTTCTCGATGATGTCGGCGGTACCGGCGGTCGCGACCAGCTTAAATCCCATGTCGGCAAAGCGGCGCGCGACTTCGGCCACACCGGCTTTGTCGTGATCAGTCACACTGATGAACACTGAGCCCTGCGTCGGGAGCTTTTGTCCCGCCGCGATCTGCGCTTTGGCAAAGGCTTCGCCGAAGTTGTCAGCTACACCCATGACTTCGCCTGTCGAGCGCATCTCGGGACCGAGCACGGTGTCAACGCCCGGGAACTTGTTCCAGGGGAAGACCGGCGATTTCACGTAGTAGCCGCGGCCCGTGTCGAGGTCCGTTCCCCGCTCGATGTTTTCCCGCAAGAACTCGCGCAGTTTGCGTCCAGTCATCAGGCGCGAAGCGATGCGAGCCAGAGGCACGCCCGTCGCTTTCGATACATAAGGCACAGTGCGCGAGGCGCGCGGATTCACTTCGAGCACGTACACTATGCCGCCGTCGGAGCCGCTGCCCATTGACATGCGTGGGATCGCGAACTGGATGTTCATCAGCCCGACGACCTTCAGCGCCCGCGCTAACTTGAACGTGTAGTCGCGCATCCGCTGCAACAGGTGTGCCGGGATATCGACCGCGGGTAGCACGCAGGAGGAATCCCCGGAGTGGATGCCGGCTTCCTCGATGTGCTGCATGATGCCGGCGATGACAACGTCTTCACCATCGGAGAGCGCGTCCACGTCCACTTCGATCGCGTCTTCAAGGAAGTGGTCGATAAGGACAGGCCGGTCCTGCGAGTACTCGACCGCTTCTTTCATGTAACGGACGACCGTCTCTTCGTCGTAGGCGATGACCATGGCGCGCCCGCCGAGAACGTATGACGGCCGCACCAGCACGGGATAGCCAACGCGCTTGGCGCCTTCGACGGCTTCGTCGAGCGAGGTGGCCATCGCTCCCGGCGCTTGCGGGATTTCAAGCTCGTCGAGCAATTTGCCAAAGCGCTTGCGGTCTTCGCAGAGATCGATCGACTCAGGCGACGTTCCGATGATGGGCACGCCGGCCGCCTTCAGCGGGAGTGCAAGGTTCAGCGGCGTCTGTCCGCCGAACTGTACGATCACGCCGACCGAGGCTTTGCCCGATGCCTCGTGCTCGTATACGGCAAAGACGTCTTCCAAAGTCAGCGGTTCAAAGTACAGACGGTCGCTCGTGTCGTAGTCGGTCGAGACTGTCTCCGGGTTGCAGTTGATCATGACGGTTTCGAATCCGTCTTCCCGTAGAGAGAACGATGCATGGCAGCAGCAGTAGTCGAACTCAATGCCCTGCCCGATGCGGTTCGGCCCGCTACCCAGGATGATGACTTTCTTCTTGTCGGTGGGCGCTGCTTCGTCCTCTTCCTCGTAGGTCGAGTACAGATACGGCGTGTAACTTTCGAACTCGGCCGAGCACGTGTCCACGCGCTTGTAGACGGGCTGTACACCATGCTTTTTGCGCAAGTGGCGGACCTTCTCGTGCACGCCCTTGCCTTCGAGACGCCATACCGAGGCGAGCCGCGCATCGGAGAAGCCCATGCGCTTGGCGTCGCGCAGGACTTCCGGGGGCATCGAGTCCATCGGATGTTTTTCGAGCTCCAGCTGCATGTCGTTGATTTCTTTCAGCTGGTACAGGAACCATGGATCGATGGACGTGACTTTCGCGAGTTGCTTGACCGTGTAACCCTGGCGCAGGGCATAACGTACGTAGCTGAGACGCTCGGGATGCGGCGTGACCAGGCGCTGCGTAAGAATTTTAGGCTCGATCTTTTCTGAGCCAGCTTTGCGGCCGGTGTCGAGCGCGCGCACGCCTTTCAGAAGCGCTTCCTTGAAAGTACGACCGATGGCCATGACTTCGCCGACGGACTTCATCTGCGGGCCAAGGCTTTCATCGGCGCCCGGGAATTTCTCGAACTGCCACTTGGGAATCTTGACGACCACGTAATCGAGCGTTGGCTCGAACGAGGCCGGGGTCTTGCGGGTGATGTCGTTGGGGATCTCGTCGAGCGTGTAGCCGACCGCGAGTTTGGCGGCGATTTTGGCAATCGGGAATCCCGTGGCCTTTGAAGCCAGTGCCGAGGAGCGCGAGACGCGCGGGTTCATCTCGATGACCACCATGCGCCCGGTCTCGGGATTCACGCCAAACTGAATATTTGAGCCGCCGGTTTCGACGCCGATCTCGCGAATTACTGCGATGGAGGCGTCGCGCATGGCCTGGTACTCGCGGTCGGTGAGCGTCTGCGCGGGTGCGACCGTGATCGAGTCGCCCGTGTGCACGCCCATGGGATCGAAATTCTCGATGGAGCAGATGATGATGACGTTGTCCTTGAGGTCACGCATCACCTCAAGCTCGTATTCTTTCCAGCCGAGCACCGATTCTTCGATCAGCGCTTCGTGGACCGGAGATAGATCGAGGCCGCGTGCCAGCAACTCCATCAACTCTTCGCGGTTGAAGGCGATACCGCCACCCGTGCCGCCCAGCGTGAACGACGGACGGATGATCACGGGGAAGCCGATTTTTCCAGCGAACTCGAGTCCGTCTTTCAGATTGTTGACAAGCGCCGACTTCGGGACGTCGAGGCCGATCTTCTGCATCGCGTCTTTGAAAAAGAGACGGTCTTCGGCCTTCTTGATGGCGGCGATGTTCGCGCCGATGAGAAAGGCGTTGTATTTGTCGAGCACGCCGCCGTCGGAAAGTTCCACGGCCAAGTTGAGCGCAGTCTGACCGCCCACGGTCGGCAGAATGGCAAAACCGGCGCTGGGCGAAAGCTCGCGCTCGATGCGGATGATCTCTTCGAGATACTCGCGCGTGAGCGGCTCGATGTAGGTGCGGTCGGCGATCTCGGGATCGGTCATGATGGTCGCCGGGTTCGAGTTGGCGAGCACCACTTCGTAGCCTTCGGCCTTGAGCGCCTTGCAGGCCTGCGTGCCGGAGTAGTCGAATTCGGCGGACTGCCCGATGACGATAGGGCCGGAGCCGAGGATAAGGATTTTCGAGATGTCAGTTCGTCTGGGCATTGGGAATCAGTTGTTGGTCATTGGTCGTTGCCTCTTCACTTCTTCCAAGATCTCAAAAGATGGGGTCCTTCCCCTTCTCGCCGTCCATCCTGATCTCCGTTTCAGGTTCTCCATTGCTCACGACTTGCATTTCTCCTGTCTCCATTTTTACGTTGAGCGCACGAATGGAATGCTTCGATACCTCAGGGGAAACGTGGATTGCGTGTCCGATTCGTAACAGTGTTCGCGACCAAGGAGACACGGAGTTTCTACATGTCGCCCGAACAATCAACATCCAATCACCCTCCGGGACCCAAAGGCCAAAGGAACCACGTTCATCCGAATTCGTGTGAAGACTAGGCAGCCTTGAGGCCCCTGCAGAGGTAGACCCCCGCAGTTTGACCAGGTCAACTTTCGCATTCGCTGATTTCGCATCACCACATCGAATGACTCCCCGAACGTCGTGATCAAACACAGGTACCAGTCCAAATGTTGCTGAGTTCAACTGGTACCCAACGAGGTCAATAGTCTGTGCACGCGACTATGAGACAAGGGCGACCATTGTTGTCGAAAGAAGAATCGCCCGAACCATCGCCATGCCCACACTTCGTACCGCGTCGCCCACCAATGCCCACCGATTACCGCCCACTGCTTCTGCTCTCCTCCATCATCTTCACAAAATCCTTGAACAGATAATGCGAATCATGCGGACCAGGCGCCGCCTCCGGGTGATACTGCACGGTGAAGAGCGGCAGGTTCCTGTGCCGCAAGCCTTCGAGCGTGTTGTCGTTCAGATTAATGTGCGTGAATTCGACCTCACTGTGCGGCAGCGAGTCCGGATCGACCGCGAAGTTATGATTGTGGGCTGTGATTTCGATTTTGCCCGTTCCCAGCTGCTTCACTGGATGGTTCCCGCCGTGGTGACCGAACTTCAGCTTGTAGGTCTTGCCGCCCAGAGCTAGGCCAGTTAGCTGGTGTCCCAGGCAGATGCCAAAGATCGGCTGGCGTCCCATGAGGCGCCGGATGTTGTCAACGGCGTAGGTGCACGGCTCGGGATCCCCCGGGCCGTTCGAGAGAAACACGCCGTCGGGTTTCAGCGCGAGAACGTCTTCCGCGGGCGTTTGCGCCGGTACGACGGTGACCTTGCAACCCTCGCCGCGTAGCTTGCGCAAAATGTTCTGCTTGATGCCGTAGTCGTAGGCCACCACGTGGAAGCGCGGCGGTTCGTCTTTCACGCCAACCACCGCCACCGGCTCGTGCGAGCGTTCGCCGACCTCCCAGACGTATGGACGTGTCGTGCTCACCACCTTGGCGAGGTCGGTGCCGTCCATCTTAGGAATCGACAGCGCCTTCGCGACGAGCTTTTCGGGGTCGGTCTCAATCGTTGAAACCACCCCGCGCATCACGCCGTGGTCGCGCAGGTGACGGACGAGGGCACGGGTGTCGATGTCGGCGAGCACCGGGATCTTGAACTGCTCCAGATATTCTTCGGCCACCTGCTGCGAGCGCCAGTTCGAGCTGACCTTCGAGAACTCGCGCACGATCAATCCCTCGATGTAGGGATGCGTGGCTTCGTTGTCTTCGGGATTAGTCCCGTAGTTGCCGATTTCTGGTGTCGTCAGGACAACAATCTGGCCTGAGTAGGAGGGATCGGTGAAAATTTCCTGGTAGCCGGTGATGGAAGTATTAAAAACGACTTCGCCGTAACACTCGCCTTTGGCGCCGTAGCCTTTGCCTCGAAAGATGCGCCCATCTTCAAGGGCAAGGATAGCTTGCATTCCTGCTCCCGGGATTGGATTTTGGAGATTTTAGCAGGGATGAAGAGTTCCTCCAATGGATTTGGAGAGCAAGTTTTCCACCGGCGGTGGATTTGTTTTTTGGATGAAGATTGGCAGCGCGCGGAGGCGTGCCGAGATGAATCTCTCTTAGCTACCTAAGGCTGGACCGCTCGCAGAATGTAGCCCGTCAGCAGTTGCTCGGTCTGCTGATGCATACCCTTGGTGTTGAAGTTCGTACTGGTCAACACCACGCTCATATCAATGTCCGGGAACACCATGACTTTGTTGCCGCCGTTGCCGCTCATAAAGAAGGCTGCGTGGCTTTTGTCGCCCGACTTGAACTTCTTCAGCCACCACAAGTAGCCATACTCCGTATCGTCGTCGATTCGCGCATGCGGCGTGGTCGAAGCTTTCACCCAGCTTTCGGCGACGATTCTCTTCCCTTCCCAGGTGCCACCCGCGCGATAGAGTTCTGCGATCTTCAGGAGGTCGCGGCCGGTGAGGCGCAGGCCGCCTCCCGTCTGCGGGACGTTCAATGGCGAATACACCCACACGGCGTCCGTGATTCCGAGCGGGCCGAAGAGTTTTTCCTGAGCGTAGCGATCGGTGCGCATGCCGGTGGCTTTGCTTAGCAGCTCGCTCAGCGTAAACACGCCGCCGGTGCAATAGCTGAAGTCGCGTCCGTAGGGTGGTGGTTCGATCTTTTCGCCAACATGCATTCGCCCGCGTACCGGTAGGTCGAGGATGAACTGGGCCCAATCCTCCACGATGTACATGCGTTCTTCGTTACCGCGCGAGACGTCGTTCCAGTCGTCGCACTCCAGCGGCGAACTCATGGTGAGGAAATCCTCGATGGTGATCTTGTCCTTGCGCGGGTCGGAATTCTGCATCCTCCTTGCACGCTCAGGCAGATAAGACAGCACGCGCGCATCGACGCCGTTCAGCTTCTTTTCGTCGATGGCAATGCCGACGAGGATGTCAGTGATGCTCTTGGTCGCTGAGCGCGTATCGTGCAATGTCGAGACGTCGCCGTCAAAGTAGGCTTCATACGCGAGTTTTCCGTGCCGCGCAATCAAGACGCTGCCGATCTTTTTGAATTCACCCGCACGGATGGCTTTCTCCATCGCGGCCAGCGGCTCGGCGGAGAGGCCGACCGACGCAGGAGTAGCTACGGCCCAGCCGTCAGCCGGAGGTGCAGCGGAAGTCGCTGACTGGGCCTGAAGCTGGGGGGCGATCGCGACGAAGACAAAACTGAGGATAGCTGTGCAACGCGTCATGGCGAGTCAGACGCTCCGGACTTAGAAATGTTAGTGGGTGAGACTGCCGTACAAGCCTTCCACCACAGAGGACACCGAGGCATCACACAGCAACACGCCGCAGTCCCCCCGTCCCCTCGTGCTGATCTTGGGAGGTGTTTTGGTGCAGACTAAAGACTGGCGACTACTTCACCGCAGGCGGCCGAGCTTGTCCATGGGCCAGTAGCCGAAAACGGCCTTGCCGTAGATCAGGCTCTCTTTGACTGACCCAAAGTCGCGGCTGTCCCTGGACATGCTTCGATGGTCCCCCAGCATGAAATAGCTGTGCGCTGGGACGACCGTCTCCGGGTAGGAACGCTCGTCTGCGTAGATGGGCGGTACGTAGTCTTCTTCAAGTTGCTCGCCGTTCACGTACACCTGGCCGGCATCAATTCGGATGACATCGCCCGCCACTCCGATCACCCGCTTGATATAGCTGGTCGAAGGATCCCGCGGGTAGCGAAATACCACGATATCTCCGCGCTCGATCGGTTCCCAGCGGTAGACGAACTTATTGACGAAGATGCGTTCCTGGTCGTCGAGCGACGGCATCATGCTGGTGCCTTCGACCTTCACCGGTTGGTACAGGAAGACGATGATGAACGCAGAAATGGCGAGGGAAATTACCAGGTCGCGCAACCAGACGGCGAGCACGGGAGTTTTGCGCTGGACTGGCTTTCCCGGCGCAGAAGCGTTCCGCAATGTGCTCGAAGGACCCGGCGATGACATACCGTCTCGATTGTATTACGGAACGGTTCGACTAAGGGGTAAGTACCCGAGACCTTTCGGTTTCCTGCACGGCATTCATCGTTCGATTCAAAGCGACTTGCACTCCCGGATATCCGGCCGGGATGCGCGCAAGCGCAACCGTCGGGTACAATATCGAGACCGAGGTTATGTCCCCTATGTTGAAGCGTGCATTCACTTTGATGTTCCTGTTCGTGGTAACTCTGACGGTTTCGGCTCAGTGGGCCGCCAACCAGGAGGACCAGGGAGTGCCGGCCTACAATTCCGCGCCGCCTCCGAAAGGAAAGAAACTACCGCCGATCCTCCCCAAGGAAAGCTTGTGGGCAGAGAACGCGCAGTTTCCGTATCAGACGCACGCCTATGAACTTGCGGCCAAGATCCCGAACGTGATTCACCAGGAACCTTGCTATTGCTACTGCGACCGCGGCATGGGTCACAACAGCCTTCACAGTTGCTTCGAAAACACCCACGGCGCGCAGTGCGACGTATGCCTGAAGGAGTTGTACTACTCCTACTCCCAGACAAAGAAAGGCAAGACCCCGGCGCAGATTCGCGCGGGCATCACAAAGGGTGAATGGAAGCAAGTCGACCTGCAGACGGCTGCAGATATTAACTGAAACGGAAACGGAAGGCGGCACTTCGTTTGACGCGCTCGTTAGGACGCGCGTATAAACCTGCTCGGCAAGCCCGCCTGGCGGTGGGATCCTCGGCAGTTGAAGGAAGCACTCGTAAGTTGCACAATTAAGGAGCAGTTACGAAAAGCACAGGAAGAATTCTACAGATGGCCCAAAAACCTACCGCGAAGAAGTCCATGGCCGACGATCCGAAGGTCGCGCAGACCATCCAGAACTATGAGCAAGGTCTGCGGGCAATGCAGGAACACAAGTTCGACAAGGCGAAAACCCATTTCCAGAAGGTCATCGGCGGCCCCAGCAAGGAACTTTCGGACCGCGCCAACGTGCACATGAGCGCGTGCAGTCAACATCTGGAAAAGGTTACGCACCAGTTCAAAACACCGGAAGAGCACTTCGACTATGCCGTGTCGCTGATGAACCTGGGCGACTATGTGCAAGCGCGGGAGCATCTGGAAAAGCTACAAAAGCAATCGCCCAAGGCAGATTACGTGGTGTACGGCCTGGCCGCCCTCGATTGCATGACGGGACATGTGGAAGACTCCCTGCGCAATCTGGATGAGGCGATCAAGCTGAACCCGTCGGTTCGATTCCAGGCTCGCAACGATTCCGACTTTCAGAACCTGTCGGAGGATCCACGCTTCACCGAATTGCTGTACCCAGACCCGGGTGCAGACGCCGAGCCAGAGCCGGCCATCCCGGAAGAAGAGACGTACTAAGGCCTCTCCCATGGAATCCGAGCAGCGGCCGAACCCGCTACCCCGGGACAGTTCCGTTCATGGACATCCGCTACGCGTGGTCGCGATCGGCGGCGGCACTGGCCTGTCCACTCTTCTGCGCGGATTGAAGGGCTTCGTTCCCACCCCTGGAGAACCGTTTCCACCAAACACGGGCCACCCTGTTATTGGCGAGTTGAGCGCCGTCGTAACGGTCAGTGACGATGGGGGCTCCAGCGGTCGCCTGCGCAAGGAACTCAACATGCTTCCGCCGGGCGACATCCGGAACTGCATCGTCGCCCTTTCGGAAGACGCCGACCTGCTTTCCCAGCTCTTCCGCCACCGGTTCGATAAAGGCTCTGGACTTGAAGGCCACAGTTTCGGGAATCTGTTTCTGGCGGCGCTTACCTCGATTACGAAGGACTTTGCGGAAGCGGTGCGCCTGTCGTCAGAAATTCTGCTGACGCGCGGACATATCTATCCGGCGACGACTTCGAACATTGAACTTGAAGCCTTGCTTGAGGATGGAACCCGAGTGCGCGGCGAAACCAAGATCACAGCGAGCAAGGGGAGAATCCAGGAACTATTTCTGGTCCCGCCCGACGTCGAGCCACTACCGCAGACGCTGGAAGCGATTGCCCGGGCGGATGTAATCACCATTGGTCCGGGATCGCTTTTCACAAGCCTCATCCCCAATTTGCTGGTGCGCGGCGTCACGAGGGCCATCCTCGACTCACCGGCGATAAAGATTTATATCTGCAACTTGATGACTCAGGCGAATGAGAGTCTCGGATTGACCGCCGCGGAGCACATCCGCGCGCTGAACCGCCATGCCCAGGCACAGCTTTTCGACTACGCGCTGATTAACCGCACGCCTGCTTCGGAGGATCTGAAAGCTAAATACGCGCTCGAAGGCGCGGCCCAGATCGTGGCTGATCTGGATGCCATCGAACAACTGGGTTGCTGCCCAGTTCTGGGCAACTATCTCGACGAGGCTGGCGCGGCCCGCCACGCCACCGAGATAGTGGCCCGCGACATCCTGGACATTGCCATGCAGTCTGCAGGAGCCTCGCGAAAACCTCCCTTAGCCTCGGACCGTACTCGCTAGATTCAGTTGCATAGATTTCCGAACCATAGCCGCGGCGGAGTCAGAGGTTTTCCTCTGTGATCCCTCCGTGTCCTCCGTGGTTTAAGTTTTTCGCTCGCTTCGCGCTATATTGAAAGCGAATGCCCACCCAGAAAACTCCACGCATAGCGGTCGCAATCATGGCGGCCGGCAAAGGAACACGGCTAAAGTCGAAATATCCAAAGGTTCTGCATGAGGTTGGCGGCAAGCCGCTGCTGGCGCACGTAATCGCAGCAGCGAAGAAAATAGTCCCAGCCGAAGATGTGTACGCCATCATCGGGCATGAGGCTGCGCTGGTGCGAAAGGCAGTCGAGTCGACGGGTGTTCGGTTCGTTGTGCAGGAACAGCAACTCGGTACCGGGCATACCCTGATGGTCGCGCAGGAATCGCTCGCACCTTACGATCACGTGATCGTTCTTTCAGGCGACGCACCGTTAATCACTCCAGA
>Ga0073909_10000015_pt1 | contig 73068 bp, 112 predicted proteins | sample Coa_R1_6_FD_66439 | JGI IMG/M metagenome (GOLD analysis project Ga0073909, IMG submission 66439) | Surface soil microbial communities from Centralia Pennsylvania, which are recovering from an underground coalmine fire. - Coalmine... | ecosystem: Environmental > Terrestrial > Soil >... | reverse complement strand
ACTAATATATATCCGTCGTTACTTAGTGGTAATAATGTCAGCAACAGAGCCTATGATCATCATAAACGGAATAAAATATAAGATTACCGATATTAAAAACTTTTCACTGGAGATAGTGAGCACCACACCCAATCCTGATCCTGACCCAGATCCAGATGCCCAACCACCAGAAAAGGGAACCGTCCTTCATGGAGGATGGGGTGGAAACAACAACCCTGCCAAATGGAAGGTATCCAAAATGAAGAAACCAAAGGACCAGTTCAAGGTTGTCGATGACAAAAAGGTAAACATCGCAACAAACTTTACTTCTGAAGACACAGCCCAACAATTCATAGATTGGTCCAAGAAACATGGTCCGTTACCTCCAGACCCACCAGTAACACCAGGTATATGTGAACCAGGATACCACCATGACGAAACAGGAAAATGTGTTCCTGATACACCTGATCATCCCCCACCAACCGGAGACAAGGACCAGTTTGGCATCCTTAAAATAGCACCTGACAAGACAGGTGGCAAGATAAACACAGACTTTACACTGGAGGAAAAGGAGCGCAATTACGCAAGTGGCGCACCATCGGAATGGAGTTGTGAATACACCGCCGATTTGGGTGACAAACTCTCCGATATCGAGGTAACATATTATGTGAAAATCAATGGATTTAAGGATGAAACTGACAACATTTCAACCAAGGTGTTGGGTCCATCCCATCAGGACGGTGATGGCCGTTCATGGTATATTTCAGAAATACAGACCGATGGCTCAGACAAGGAAACACTAAAGACTGAATCACCACATCCCGTCTATTTCCAAAACCACCAGCCAACAAAATTCAAGATAGGCCAGTCCATTGTGGGGCAGTGGATTGGTGTGAAAGTCATAACATATCTTATCAACAACGGAAAGGACCGCTATATCGCAACATACCTTGACACACCTGTTACTGACATAAACAACCCACCAAACAACTGGAGGGAATACTGGTCAGTAAACGATACCGGACAGTTGGACCACGCACACTTTATTACACCTACAGGCTCGTTGGTAACATCCCGCATCGATGGCATTACAAAGGGAGACCCACCAGACTTCAAGTATGCATCAGTAAGGGAAGTTGTTGCAGCAGGAACAACCCCAACACCCCCACCTACAGACCCAGGCAATCCCCCACCAAACCCAACAGGTGGTGATGCTGACAAATTTGGTGTCAAATCGATATACCCACAAACAGGAAAAATAACATATGACTACATATTGAAACCAAACCAGGGACTGAGACACAACTTTGACGCTGTAAAATTCCCAACACCAAACGGTGAGGTCACAGGCTACTTCTCGATCAACCAAGCACCTGACGATGAGGTATCGGGAAAATGGTCAGTAACGACTCACTCCGATGGAAACCATGTCAAATGCCTTGATATTGGTGTTGGTAATAAAAATGGTGCTGCACGATATCGCTATGAAGACCCACACCCCAACTACACCAACACATTGGCTACAGGTTCAAGGAACGGCTTGCCATTGGAATCCAAATATCGTGGATGGAAATTCATCAGAATCACCCTACCGGATGGCACTGTCCAGCTTGAAGCATGGCAGGATCAGGGGAACAATGAAGGCGACAAACCCGCAAACGAATGGGTTCAGTTAGCACAGTGGAAGGTGGACAAACAATACAGTGTTACAGACTATCCAGACGGTATATATGCTGTCCTCCGTTTGGACGGTGACGGGATTGAGGAAAACCTCAAAAGCAAATGGCTGAGCTATGTTGAGGTAATGCCACAAAAGAGGTCACTACAGTAATGTCACTGGCAATTCCAACAAACTACACCAGTTCCAAACCCTCATCATCACGACCAATCATTCCTATCCAGATGCAGAAACCGGATGGAAGTTGGAGTGACCCCATCAAGTTTAACTTTGATACTGGTGCATCATCCCCAACAGATGTTCCATTGCAACTTCTAAAGGCTTTTGGTGGCCAGGTTTCCACATCAAAGAGAAAGGCGCAGCCAGGGAAAATCAAAATACCTGGGTTTAATAGTGACCAAATACTGGACATTCCAATTATGGTGCAGGACAAGGCACATTATGACCTGTTTAGGAAACAGTCCAACAGATACCCATTGGTCAGGGTTTATGATCTGATGCCATATCTGTCCATAGTTTTTGAAACCACAAAGACGACATTCTACCCAAAATCAATGGGACAACCACCTGAACTCTCAACACCAGGAATCATCACAATGCCACCAGCACAGCAGAGAACAGGCACACCCACATCAGCACATTACTGGTCAAAGGGAACAATGATAGGCTCAAAAACATATTCCAACGTGTGGTTCAATATCAACACTGGGGATTACCGATTCATAATACCACGTTCCTACTGCGACAAGGCAGGGTTCAAGATATCAAGTGATGGGAAATCAGGCAATGGTGAGTCAAACGCTGTTGGGACATTCAAATGGGATGAGACAAAACCCATACCCCTAACATTGAGCAACATCAAGGTAACGGCAAGGGATGATGATGAGGACTTTGCACGTGGTGGTGATCCAAGATGCCTGATGGGTGGACCAAACTTCTTCAACAAATACAAAATTACCATATGGGAAAACAACATGGCTTTTATTCCCATATGACATAATGTTTTTATTATATACACCATTTATAAAATTCAATGCAATCAGCAGATATCTACAAGTATACTGGTAACAGGAATACAAATTTTTCAATTAGAAACTCAACATTATTGTTTTCCACAAACAATAGAAATGAATACAGAAACAGTGAAATATCATTCTCAGTCCAACTCAATTCACCATATACAGGCTATCCTGATAATGAGATATCGGTAAGATGGTCAATTGCGCCACATATAGGTGACAACATAGTAAAGTGTTTTGATGTTGCGTTTGGTATCGTAAACGGCAAAACCAGGATTCGATACGAACACCAACATCCAGAATACACTGATGTTCTGGCAGTTGGTGGAACACAAGGCGCACCAGTATCCACAGCCAAACCAATTGAGTTGAAGTTTGTAAAAATTGATTTCTTTGACAGGTCAACATTATTCATAGTTTCACAGAGAATAGATGAAAGTGGATGGAAGGAATTGTTCAACTTCAGGGAGAGAGAACACTATGTAGATGAGTATCCAAATGGAACCCAGATAGCGATAAAAGTGAAGGACTACAACAATGACATAATACTGAGTAATGTGTCAGTTGCCGAGATTGAGCCTTTAGTCTATGGATATTAATCCCATATATCATAACATTTTTATAACATATTCAGTTTATACTGGTTAATGCAATTAGCAGATATATACAAGTTAACCGGTAACAGTAACTCAAATTTCTCCATACGAAATTCCACCTTTGTTTTTGACACAAACACACCAAATGCATATAGAAGCAGTGTGGTAAAGTTTGAAGCTAGGCTAAACTCACCAGATTCTTTAGCACCATACAATGAAATAAATGTGAGATGGTCAGCAGCACCACATACTGGAAACAGTATTGTAAAGTGTTTTCATGTTGGTTTTGATACCAAAACCGGACAAACAAGGATTCGATACGAACACCAGCACCCAGAATACACAGATGCGCTAGGAGTTGGTGATACTGTAGGATATTCTCTTGAGAATTCATCTATAGCATTTGAGTTTATTAAACTTGATAACATGGAGGAAAAGGCAACATATTTTGAGGTCAATGAAATAAGACATGGTGATAAAATGAGATTGTTTAGTTATAAAGACACAGAACATTTTGTTGAGGATTACCCAAACGGATGCCAAATAGCAATCAAAATAAATGACAATACAGAGAATGTTTTATTAAGCCATATTAATATTGAAGAGATAGAACCAAAGGCATAAATTATATTTGGTTTAAACATTAGTTAGTCGATTAGGATAGCGGACAACTCCGTCTGGCTCTGAACCAGAAAATCAGCAGTTCGAATCTGCTATCGACTATTATTCTGATAGATATTCACCCAGAAACCTATGCAGGTTTTCCAGATCATTTCTCTTCATCAGCTTATACGAACAGCCACAGCCATGATATGCAGTTATGTTAAACCTTATACAGTCCGCACCATCCAACTCCAATATGTCAAACAGGAACCTGTTGTCCTCCTTCTCTTCCTCCGTAAGTGTGGACCACTTGCTTTTCAATCCATCTATCTTCTTCAGGGGAACCAAATCCCTATGTCTCACAAATCCCTGCTCATCATAATACATGGAGTGCAACTCAACCATCTGCTCATATGTGTAATTCATGATATGATATATGTAGAAGTAACGACATATAATACATGTGGTTTTTACAGGTAAAGACATCAAATACTTCAAGTCTGGATTGACGGCAGACGGTCTTGGTGGTCCAATGCATTCAGACAGTGTATCCCCCTTCGCCCTTCATAATGTTTTCAACATAGTTTCCGGTGTGGAGCGTTCCTCCGGCAAGACAAAATACAGATGTATCTACGCAAAGAACACCAGTCTTACAGAAACCGCAATCAATCCGATAGCATATATTCCAAAGAACACTGTGTCATCAACCACTGAACTGTATATAGGATTTGACATTGCCGCTGGCATAGGCAATGGGACTGGCAGTGGTGTTGCGCAATCAATAATAAACGAGTCCACCGCACCGGATGGTGTCAGGTTTACCAACGCAAGTGATGCAAGCAAGGGTATTATTCTGGGAACTGATATACCACCTGCGCAGGTAATTGCCATATGGCTTAAGCTAGTAATATTCCTCAACACCGACAAGGCCCCTGTGGATGGATGTTCCTTCCGGTTGAAATTTGGTAACACATTGCCTGACCCAGATTATGTTTCCCCAACAACAGACACCATAGTTGCCATAACGGGGGAGATGGATTCTCTGCAACCCTTCGCAACAACCGTTGCCAGGCTAAAGTTGAGGACGGGTGTTAACTCATATATATTCACAGGTGACACCACAACATCAGGCAACGCAATCACATGGCTAAACATGCTTGGCTCATTAAAGGACAGGGCAGCCATAGCGTTTGGACCACTGGATAACGCAAACCCGACAATGAAAAACCAGATAGTCACATCCTTAAGCACCGCACAGAACTCCAAGTCACTTGGATACTCATTTGAGAAACATAATAACCTGTATATCATATATATGGATGTCACCCAGCCATTTGCAAATCCCTCACCACAATACGACTTTATCATATCACAGTTGACAACCGCAAAGGCAACCGCATCTGTCGACTTTATCATGGTTGTCTGCAACAAGGCATTCTACATGACAGGCGCATCCAACGACACCGCATTGACAATAGATGATACCCTTCGCAGAACCTATCACAAGATATTCACGCAATATGGTGTCCATGTTGTTGTGTGTGGACAGACAAGAAACTATCAGCGTCACCATGTCCTTGGGTTCAACGAGACATCCACAGACTCGCCAACAACATTCTTCACAGGACAGCAGCCTGCATATGTCATAGCTGCGGGACAGAAGAACTTTGGCGCAACAGGCAACCTGTTCATAAACATTGGAACGGGGGGTATGCGTCCATTGCACACACCATCAACACCTAAAGCCTACACCATAATCGCAAACGGTCTCACCAACACATCATCAATCGGATACCTGATGGTGAAATCCGTGCAGAGAACATCAAAGCGTGGACCTACCCTACTGTTCATCTTCTATGAATACTATCTGCCAACTTCGGTGACATCAACACAGGGAGCCGTGGCAGTGGAGGTCCAGCGTGACACATTTAGCATTACTATCCGCTAGACAACGTATAGCTGAATGATGTGTCACATTGACATGGTATTGAACTACATCTATTGCATACCCGGAAATTGTTACTGGTTCTATTTGATATGGCAGTAACAGTGGTGGCGGATTTTAACTCTGCCAACCTCAACTGTTCCTTTAGTTGCTTGTTTTCATCCTTAAGTCTGGTAATCTCATCACACAGTATTTTGGCAATCTGTTCCATATTATCTTCAAACATTTTTACTGACTTTGATTAGGCAGTTCCTGTTTCCTTTGTAGAAAATGTTACTGTAAATTAAAAAGATTAAATAAAATCGGGAGTATAATACCATGAGGTAATCAAATATTTCCGTTTTTTCAAGCTTGTTGGTGGGTCAGTCCAGTAAGGAGATTGGTAAACTACTTAGGGGATTGATACAGAAACAGGTAAACACCGATCTGTCGTCAACAGATATAATAGACTCTGAAAACCAAACCCCCGTAAAGATTAGCAACACAAAGAACATTGCCCTGATTGCCGACCTTTCAACACAGGTTGTGTTTAACATATCAGAAGAGTTCGCAACAAACCACTTCCCGACATTCGAGCCAGACGGTGTGGATACCAGACTGTGGTTAAAGTTCCAGAACGCAGGTAAGCTCCATGACTATTCAAACATGGGAACAACCAGCTATTCCGCAGGTGAATACAACCTGCCTGGCCTGTTCATATACCACAACTCCGACAATGAGGTAAAGTATGAGATGTTCTCCTACTTCAATGGCATATCCCACTTTGCATACACTGAGGACAATCCACTGATACAGTTCAAGAACATAATTGTTGACAACAACAAGAACTTTGCACTGCATGTCAGGATGAGACCCATCTCCATGGGCAAGCCTGTTCATGAAGCAATCACAACCGTTGCGCAGAAGATAGATGATGACCAGTTGCGATACGGCTACTGCGTCACCATAAACTCATACGGTCACATGTATTTCTATGTGAGGAAGGACTATGTGCAGTATCATGTGTTTGTGAAGAACGCATATGCATGGCTGTTCAATGATTTGCTATACAGGCAAAGGGGATCATTCAACCCACAGAACTTTAATGTCTATAACTTCCAGACCAGTTACCAATATCTCTGCGCATTGGCAAACTCACCTGACTTGAGCCTGGAGGATTGGGTGTTCAACTTCAACCCCACTACCAATAGGCTATATGTTATATCAAATGGTGAAACTATAGCAGCAGACTCCGCAGCGTTTACGCCAAAACCAAGACTGCTATACCCGATGCAGGATGGAAGGTGGAACCACTTCAGTAACACGGTGTTCAATTTCAACATTAATGACGCTTCCGGCAACAACAACCATGCCGTCATATCAGGAACATATGGCTGGTTTGACTTCAATGAGTTATATAATTTCGGTTCCAACACCGCAGGAACGGGTGATGGGTTTGAGGTTCAGGTTCCAGCAATTGCAGCAGCCAACACCCTGACCGAATTCACCATGTCAATGTTTTATGATCCAGAAACCCCCGCAGCAACAAACCCATACACATATCCGGCCATAGTGTTCTCCAAGGGCATAAACGTAAACAACTCATTCTGGGTGGAACACATACCAAACACATCCCAGCTAAAGGCCAATATACGAACATCATCCGGCACGGTAATATCTGTGACATCACCGGTGATACTCACACCGTTTGCCTGGAACTTTGTGTCCTTCAAATGGAAATCAGGTGAGGGGATAAAGCTGTCGGTAAACAACTCCACCAATGTAGTCAGCTCACCAGTGACCACCACAATATCAAATTCCACTGACAACATAAGACTGCTCAACAGACTCAAATCCATAAAGGGTAGGATAGCACTGTTCCGCTTCTATACCACACAGATAACGGATACCGATAGGACGGAAGAGTGGAATGAGAACTACCATAATCCAGACTTTCCAAACCCAGAATCCATACAGCCAGAACCGGATCCTGACCCATTGCCAATCACAGTCCCATACACAACTGTCTATAACCTACAGCCACTGACAACACCTGTTCCCACAGCAAGTGACTACCGCTACATCAACTCCGCCGGTGGTGACAATCCCTTTTTCATAGTGTATGGCTGCACAGATGGAACCAGTGTGGTTGACCCCATAACAGAACGCTACAGTGTTCCGGCAGGCTCCATAGTGCCTGGCAACCCTGTCAGTAGTTCGGTAACGGTTCCATCCACAGACAACAGCTACAACGTCCTGCAAAAGAGTGGGACAAACAACACCGCTGTCGGTATCATGATTCAGGACAACACAACCGGTATTGGTCAGGAACTGTTCGGCAAGGTGATAAAGGAAGCAAAGTTCTACCTAAAGGGAGAGTCCTCACCAACAGGAACAGGATATTGCAGGATATGGGACGCCTCAAACAATGTTGTCGCAACAATGGGACAGTTCAACAGCGCAAATGCGGACCCCGATGATTATGAGGAATTCACGTTTACCAACACAGGCAACACCGTGGCAATGGGAATGGGATTTACCATAGGAATAGAATACTCCACCGGTGCTTCATCTGACATCATCAAGGTCCAAAGACGTGGCATCAACTTTGACAGTTCAATCACCCAAAAGTCCAGAAAGCAGGCTGACGGCTCATGGGGCATCAATGACGCTTTTGAGATAAAGACCGTTCTCACCTATCAATATGTCACACCGGACATTGACCCATACTATATTTTGGGATCAACTGCCATAGACCTTGATGCCATTGGAGAGTTGTTTGATGCCGGCAGTTCAATGATTGGAATCTCACCAACAGGCGCAAAGTTCAGGGTGTATGTTGACCCTGCCATTGCGGGTGGCACAGTCCAGTTGCAGCACATATCATCAACAGGTGTTGTGCGTTCCGTGCTAAGGTCAGTTGCCGCAACATCATTGCCAATAGTGGAGCCAACCGACTTCAACTATGTCTGGAGCAACACCAACTACAACACACCCATAGTTGCAGGTGACAGAATCGTTCTTGTCTGTGTGGACACAGGACCATCATCGGTATACGTCCTCACCAACACAGGCTCCAATGTCAATTTCGACACCAACAAGTCCTATCTCATTTATAGGGACGCAACAGACGGATGGTTGCCAATGACCGGTCTGGACATATCAGGAAGCATATCATCTGGTGGCAACAACTTTGATGCGTTTGAGAGGTTCACACCAACCAAGACAATAATAGGTGAGAAGATAGTCAACGCACAGTCCTCAATGTGGAACCGCAGAATCACAAAGGCAATAGCCAGATCAAAGAAGGTGGGCAACCCAACAGGGATAATGACCTGTGGCATCATGGATGTGAACTATAACACAAAGGTGCTGCTTGGTTCTGTGGATGTGACAACATTGAGCAGCACCCCTGAATATGCCAACACCATATTCCAGAACCCAGGGTCAGGCTACAACACGATAGATGGTGACAGGGTGTTCCTGAAATATGAGGGTGGAACACTGACCGACACTGTGGAGTTGAACATGGGTAGGGATTTTGTTGACCAACAAAACTCCATTGCCTTTTATGTTGACAACGGCAGCACATACGACATTGGTTACAAGGACCTGGCTGGAACAATCTACATTGGTGGTGATCTGGATGTCAACTCCCGTTCCAGAATAGCACAGTCAATTGAGAACCAGTCATCATTACTGAAAGGAAAGAAGATAACAAGGGTAATCCTTTTTTTGTATAAGACAACTGCCGCAACATCCGGCATAGCATACTGCACTGTGAGAAGGGGAATAGATGACCAACTTATCGCAACATTGGGAACGGTATTCACATCCACACTAAGCACAGACCCCGCAGCACCAACGCCTGTGGAGTTTGTGGATTTGAGCAACGACTATGTTATGGATGTTGGTGACAAATTGTGCTTTGAGTTCTCTGGCGGCAACACAACAAACAGGGTGGGTGTTCTCGTGCAGCAGGGTAGTTATGACCTGACATACTCATTTATCAGGAAGTTTAATGAGCTAAACTACAATGACGCTGAGCAGGCATATGACATGGTTGCAACCGTTTATGTCGGCGGCTATACCTACACTCCCGCACCAAACCTGCCACCAGACGCAACACCAACAGCAATAAAGGACTTGGCAATAGCAGTGGGAAAGAACAGGTTTTCAGGCCACTTTGAGTGTGTCATGTCAGAACTCAGGATATACTCAAAGGAGATAACACTCACAATGGCCGACAACCTATACTCCAATCGCTATACCATCTCCAACATTGGCAGGGACGAAGTATTACTGCCATTTACCCTGAAACCGAGGGCAGGATCAACTTTGGGATAGTTAATATTATCCACCACATTATTTCCCATATGCAACACCCCGCACCAAAACAACGCATATCATTTTTGGAGATAAAGGAGTTGAATGACTACCGTGGGTTTAGGAAGATATATTGTTTGACACCATGGAGATATCCATCAATCCACATGGGATACCTTGATGACATGTTCTTTTTCTTTGAGAGGATTATGATAGATGACAATGATCCGGCAACAATCGTTGACCATTATTTGGACAACATAGACCCATTCTTCAGGAACTCAGAGTTGGAAAAAAACTACATTTATATAAATAGAAAATATAAACGATATTTGAATCTTATTGAAGCGAAAAAACAATTTAGTGAAAGACGAGAAAACCATAATCCTAAGACTGGGTGATGAATTGGCATCCAATGCGCTGTCACTGATGACCTATACTGGGATAAACAATCCAGAGTCTCTATTGAGATACTGCATCAGGCGTGTGTATAACCATGAAAGGGAGTTGCATTTGGAGCGTGATTTGGCAGTCAACCTGCTGTTGCGCAAACAAAGGGAACTTGAAAACATGAGAGAGGTAGTGACACAATAGATGGCTGTTAACAAGATAATCAAGAGTTTCGCAGTTGAGGACTCTGAGATGTGGTCCGTGCAACTGCCCAACACAACCATCCTCCTAAGCCCATTCGTGTCAGATAGTGTTCCCAGAATATCATATGTCTATGAGTCCCATCCAAACATAACCTACAAGAAATTCTCATTCATGACTGTTGAGGAAAATGAGGAATTCAGCACCCATAATGCCATACTATATATAGGGTCATACACATTGCAAAACATTCACATAACATACCATGTATATCAGGTAATACCACAATGACAGACGCCTACGCATCTTTTATGGAATGTCCTGAACTCCAGCCAATTCCCAATAAGGATAGGATATCTATAGTTACTATCGGTGGTTATGATGTGATAGTCCGCAACGATCAATTCAAGAAGGGAGACATCGGTTTGTTCATTGCTGTTGACTCAATATTGCCGCAAGAGATGACTGACTTCTATCAACTCAAACTAAAGAGAAACAGGGTAAAGACAATGAAACTATCTGGTGTATACTCACAGGGACTGTTCCTACCTATTGATGGTTATGTGAGGGAGAAACTGACAAGGGATGGCTTTATGGTCTATATACAATATGCAAATGTTGCTGACGACTTGGGTATCACCAAATGGAAACCGGAGGTAAGGCTGTCGGCAAATGGTGACAAGTTCACAAGGCAAAAGAACTGGCCGGATCCAAGGATTGAATACTATGACATTGAGTCAATACAGAGACCCGACTTTGCAAATGTATTCACCCATGATGACTCTGTTGTGGTCACGGAAAAAATCCATGGTATGAACGGAACGTTTACCAAGATTGGTGACAAGATTTATGTCATGAGCAGGCGTGTGTGCTTTGAGAGGGACAGGCCAGCCATCATGGCAAGTGAGGATATCGCAAATCAGACCAACGCATTTTACCATATCTTCGACAAATATGAGATTGAGAAAAAGATGATGGAGTCAGGGTATGAGAACCTTGTTCTCAGGTTTGAGTTGTTTGGAAAGGGCATCCAGAACCTGGATTATGGTTTGAGTGGTGTTGATTTCAGGCTGTTTGACATATCAATTGAATTGGGAAAATATGTTGACTTTTACCAGTTCTGCACAATTGCCGAGCAACTGCAACTCCCCATAGTTCCCATCCTAACCATAGGCAACTTTGACAGGGAATCTATATATGGTCTTGCAGAAAGGAACTCAGTCATTTATCCAGAACAGGTGAGTGAGGGAGTTGTCATACGCTCAATTGAGGAACACCCCGCACCAAACATTCCCAGAAAAATACTAAAACTGGTATCCAAAAGGTTCGCAGTAAAGGACACCGAAGGGGAGAAACTCGATGAGTAACATAAGGTGCGTTCACGTAGCAGCCACTGACCCCAATATACTAACAAGCCGCATCAATTCCTTCCTTGAACAACCACTTGAAATAATATCTGTGGCCTACAGTTCACATATGGAACAGGAATATGTAAACCAGGTAAGAGTTGTTTATACGGCATTAATATTCTATAGGTTGTTTGATGATAACAATGAGTGAAGCCAAGATATCCAAGGCATTGGCCGCATTGGTTGATGCGATAAAGACTGACAGGGAATACAAAACACAGGTCAAGGACTTTAAAGAATGGGTAACAACAAAGGACAAGACCCGTGACTGGTTAAAGTATTTTCTGGTATATGACATTGACCAACGAAAGTTCAAGAACAGGTCAGCATACAATATCACCCAAAACCACATAGTGCTATGGGATGGATATCTGCCACCACTTGACAAGAAGGAAAACCCGATAGACTTTAAAGAGTATACATATAAGGTAAAGGATAATGAATAGGTTCGATATATGCCAAATCTTGGTCTATACGGCACTTTTTATATTGTGTTGTGGCTCACTTCTCGCAACAATCTATGGCCAGACTATGGATGACTTTATCGGGACAAACCTCACTGACATTGGAAATGATGTGATATTGCCAATTCCAAAACATGATAACCATGTGGACACCACAAATCTCGCACCAGCCATTTGCTGCAAACAATTCGAGTCATAATGAGTGAGATATCTTATGATCCCAGAAGCAAGATAAAAACAGTCTGGTATCATGGTTGCCTGCATGTTCATAAGACATATAACAGCGTAATAATAGGAACATGGTATTGGTGCAAACACTGCATGCAATACAGGCAGGTAATGAAGATATGGGAAAACTGAAAATCAAAAGGGAATGTGGCAACTTTCCATTACCACCTAACCAGATCAGGATTAATATAGAATTGGTGGCCGATGTCATGAAGTTCATCACACCTGATGGTATTACCATATCCATACAGGGTAATGACAAATATGAGCGCAATAGAAACCAAACAAAAATTTGTGCCGCCATTGACTATCTCATGCAGAACCTGAAAATGGAGAAGAAGAATGACAATAACAGTTAAGGATGTGGAGAACGTTTTCAGGGAAGCCGAAGTCCATGTTGACCGCATACACAAGAGCAGGCGGTTGATGGATGAATATGTCAGGAACTACTACAAACATCCATTCTTTCCATGCATTAGGGACAGGGGAATTGAAGAGATAATCAGGTGGGGATGTGAACTGCATCCCATGGTCCAGAACAAACACTTTGACACCATAGTCCATCACATGCTTTTCTTTGAGTCTGAAAAGCACAAGGAATATATAATAAAGGGAATTACAAATACCTAACATGGCGCAACAACCACCAACTGAAGAACCAACCAAAACAGTAGAACTTTCATCCCTTGTTTGGGATTATATCATCAGCACCCAGAAAACACTGGAGAACCTCACACAACTAGCCGCTCAGTTAAACATAATAACCCAATACGGTATCAGACTAGTCAATGGTAACAATACAAATCCAGACGGCCCCCCTCCAGAACCAGCAGCCATTTAAGCTGCTTATCCATAACCCATCACCCAGACTGATACCTGTATTCGAGACAAAAATCAAACTGTTAAACCAGAAATACGATATCTTTCGTGTCAAGTTTAACTATGATGAACAGGATGCCTACGAAACCGGTAGGCAGTTTTTTTTAGACAACAAAGAGTATACCCATTTTGCCATTTTACCCGATGACCTTTTGGTTGAGACATACCAGGTTGACAAGCTTGTTGATGACCTGATTGCGCACCCAGACATTCAAGTGCTGTCAGGCATATGCAACTTCTCATTGGTAAACTTAAAGTTCTTCAACACCGTTGCCATCATACCAGCGGAACGCTACTACGCCTATCCAATGTTCCGTTCCATAGCAAAGTATGAATACACATCCCTACTGCAAAGATCAGAGTATCGTGAAATGCCAAAGAAGGGATTGAAGAAGGTTCTGTTTGCGTCATTCCCATTCACTATCATATCAAGAAACGTGTTGCAAAAGTTTGGTTTCAGGCCGTTTGAGCCAGTTGGACTTATCCGTGATGGCATGGGTCTTGATACCCTTTTCTACAACAACTGTTTGAGGGATGGTGTAACCTGCTGGGCAGACCTTGATGTTGACATGCTGCACATAAAGGATATCCACCTGAATGATGACATGACTCCATGGATAACAATATCACATGAGAACAACATTCACACACGTCTGGTGAAAAGCCCAAAATACAAGCAGGAAAACATTTTACTTCAAGCAGGTTCTAATCTATAATAGTATATATGAGTAACACAATGCAGATACTTCCGCACCAACAGGAAGAAAACCAACTAATAGGAAAGAACTCAGAGACAGGCAACCACATAATCAAGGTTCATGTGCTGTCCAACATAGAGAACGGTAACGGCTGCACCGTTCCCTACAATGACATTAAGGAACTGCCTGAGCCACTACTAAACGAGATGGTTGGGTTGCCAGTGACACCGGAACACAACAACCTGGAACTTGATGAGTTGTTCAGGGAACTTGAATCACAGGGAAAAACAGACTGTGAGATAAGGCAGGCATTGATTGAAAAGTCAAGGGATGGGGCCATAGGCACATTGTTTGACATACAGAAACCATCTGAGATATCATACAACTCTGTGATGCCTGACCTGCACGGCTATGTTGAGATCACGAACAAGGAAGAGAATGACTATATTTCCGTCCATAAGAAACCATCCAAACTGTTTACATCGATAGCATTGTTTGGTCCTGTAATCACAAAGGAAAACGGAAAGAAGGTGTATAAATCCCTCAACGAAATAAGGCCATTCCACATATCATTCGCCAACAATCCCGCATTTGGTAAGGTAAAGGCATTGATTAGGGGTGTCTGCAAGGGAACAAGAGACGCATGCAGAAAGGAACTCACCTTCTCATCGATACTAAACAACGAAAGCATAAATACCAACAGTAACGTTAATAATAATATGAGTCAGCAATCAACAGCATCAACAGTCCAGCAACAGCAGGAAGTGGCCAAAGAGCCTACAGTTGCAAAAGAAACCATTTCCGATAAAGTTCCTCAATCCAACATCAAGGAAGTAACAGCACCAGCAGAAGTGTTACCATTAGATGTTTTAAACAAATTTGAAAACCCCTTGATGACCGAGCAGGAAAACAAGGCCGCAAAGGAATCAAAGAATCAACCAAAAGAAAATAAAGAACAGGAACCTGTTAAAGAGGAAAACAAGGAACAGGAAACCGAAGCACAGAAACGCATTGCACAACTCGAAAAATCAGTCAACGAAGGCAAACGTGTGTGGCGTGAGGACTTTCTAGAGTCAACAATTGATCAACGCTTATTCAAAAATGAGGAAGACTTTACAAAAGAAAGGGAACATCTCCTATCCGTTATAGAGAAATATGACATTGACCGAGCAGATGTCAAATGGTTTGTCGCAAAGGCATACCCAAAACTTGCGGCAGAGACATCCGGCAAAAAGACAATGTATAACTCCAGAGTATACAACCCTGAAGATGTCACCAAATCCACTCAATACAATGAGACGGTAGACAGTTCCAAGAAAGCAGAAGATGACCTAAGTGGTTACTTCCAATTGGAATATGCCTAATTTTTTAAAAACAATCCTCTTTTTTTAACATTTAGTTCCTCAATCATTAACAATCCTTAAATAGCTTTTTCATACATTATACCTTATGGTTGGAACATTTAAAACAAGCCTAGGGACAATTGTTAAGCCTTTAGGCCATCCTACTGAGATGGTAAAAACCAAATCAGGGGAAAATCAGATAGCAGGTAACTTAGTGGTTTGGGACAGAACCAATGGATACTTCAAACTTCCCGCAACATCAGCAACAAGCAAATACTTTGGCATGGTAGTTCTCTCTAACCTAAACGGAACATATGATGGCCAACGAGAGGTAATCTTTGGCCATGGAACTGAAGTTTGGGTAACACTAAAAAGCTCAGGTGCAATCATACCAGGTGATGATGTGATATTCTCAACTACAGTAGCAGGCTCTGTTGAAACCGCAGCCACAGCCGGAACCGATGCAGGAACCGATAAGCTAGTTGGTAAATTCATCTGCAAGGCATCTGAGTTCTGGAAGGACAACATCGCAAACGCATACACTAACGCCGCATTAAACGATAATGTTATCGTTCAGTTACTACAGCCGAGAGCTTAGTTAATATACTATAATTAGGTATAAAGTGATATAGACATGAGTTCACAAACAATATTACAGCAACCAACACTATTAGAGAACGCTTCTAAACATAGGGCATATCATGAAACTGATATCTCCACATGGTATAGAGCCGGAACTCAGGACTTTATTGAGGGTGACATCAACCTAGGTTATGTCAAATATCCAGACCCCACAGGGAAACGGGCATTTGACCTTAAGGAATTCAACGAGAAAAAGGAAAAAATAACCAACCCACTTGAAAAGGCAGTTCTTGGATGGAAAGGGGAACACCTTAATGAACGCCAGAAATATGTTGAGGAAACCGCAAGAGCCGCAAAAGAAGACCGTTCACCACGATATAACGAGATTATAACAGCAGAGACATTCTCCTCAGTCAAATCAATCCCAAGACTAATAACCATAGTTTCCATGGAACAGCAGGATCATGACTTGCTTTCAACCATTAGGGTAGAGAACACCAACGACTTTAACGGCATTAAGATACTTGATGTCCAGAACGTTGGGGAAGACCTCTTGCAGTTGCAGGGTGAGTTCACCATTCCAAAGGACATTCCATCACTCGATATACTGAGTTACACACTCAATACAAAGAGATGGGGTTTCAGGACTGCATTCTCCTATGAACTTGGGTTGGTCAACCTTGATATCCAGAACCTGGATAATCTCTTACTCAATGCACTCGCAGGCAAAATCGAATTACGCAGAACAAAAGATGTCGCAGCAATCATCAATGCAGTCGGCAACACCGGTTCACAGGCAAACTGGAAGACACTTACCGCAACAGACCACTTTACCAACTATGCATATGATGACATAAGGGAAGCAGTAAGATTAATCAATGACCAATACATAAACTTCAAGACACAGTTTGCTGGTATGCATCCCGACGTTTTCGAAGCATTCTACAGAAACATGGCAACAACCCAACTCATGGGACAGCAGAACAACTTGGAGATACCCTTCACCAACACAATCCTCAGCACCAAAACATCATATCCAGCATTCCCAGGATTAACCTTCGTGGAAGATTCACTCTTTACCACAAACAGGTTCTTCACATGGAACCAGAACGCCATCTGGCAATTATATGGTGGAATCAGAACAGTTCCATTCGAAAACAGAGAGGTAGGTTACTATGGCACTAATACTCGCACATATTTTAACACGGCACTAATAAAATCGAATCTTATATATGGAGCCACAGGCGTTATAGCATGACCTAGTAAGATAACAAATTATCTATTTCTTTTTTTTATAATTTTTATTCTGATAACATTTTTGGCATATAATTTCCAGACCAATATTAAACCTATTTATTTTTCATTTTATGCTTAACACTTATATAACATACTATTATATTTTTTGTTAGACACAGATATGGTTAAGAAATCACCAAAGGAACTAAAAAACAAAAAGGCAACACCATTCATGCCAGCAGCAGAATCAGCATCCAAAGGCTCAAACAAATCAGCACCACCTGGTAACGTTAAGGGGAAAAAAGCCGCAGCATCAAAAAAGGAAGCAGCAAACAAAAAACCAAAAGGAAAGAAAAAATAATAGCTTATTGATTATAGTATAATTTTATTATCATTTTTTTGTGCTTGCATATTACAGTCCCAAAATTAGTAGCGTCACAGTTACATTTCAAACCATCCCGCACCGTATTCACAACCGAATATGTCACATTCTTCTTTTTGTTCCTTATCTCATACTCATCCGCATTCAATTGCGTAATCTCATAGTGGTAGTATTTTCTAACGGTCATTGGTATTATTACCACCACCTGAAACCACTATAGTGGTTTTTGTTACTTCTATGCGCACCAACACTCTTGCCAACATAGTGGTCAGACTGCCTGTAATGCTCCTTCTCTTTGGTAGGATCCCACTCCGACTGGTTGACATCATCCTTTTTGTATACATCAATTGGCACGTTCTTGTAGGGGATGTGCAGTCTTTGATATTCGGCTTCAAGTTCCTCAACAGTCTGGAACACCTGCTTGCACCATCCACACTTTATCACAAAACCGTTATCACTATTATTATATATTGGATTCACAAACTTGTGCTTGCAGACACGTGACACCCTTCTTCGTTTCTTATTACCATCTACTGGTGTTACCATCATAATTTTACACCGCAGAAAGGACAAAAGTTGAATGGTTCACCATATATGCCATTGTTAAACTCATGTTCATATAGTTTCCAGAACATAGATAACTTTCCATTTTTATTGAATTTTAGGTTTTCATCCACTTCAACAACTTCCTTTAATTTAGAACAACAATACCTATTCATTATAACTTCGCACCACAAAACATGCAATAATCCAAATGATAAATCACCTCATTATAGTTATATTTCCTAAAGAAATAGAACTTGTGTTCTACGGAATCAAAAGCTAGATTGGAATATGCGTTATTATACAACACCTGAAACCTTGCACAACAGAACTTTAACATCATATCCTCAGTTCCTCTAATGAATTCAGTATACCCTGGAACCTTTGCTGGAACCCGCCTGACTCACCGTATTTTGTTGCGTATTGTTTGATTCTTTTTATTTGGTCTTTGGACAACATCAGCATCGTGTCATTATCTCTTTGTTCCATCTGCTTCTGTAGTTCCCGCAACAATGACTGCATACCACCTATGCCATTAACAGGTCTCTTAAACACCTCAGCATCCTTATATGACAGCACAAATGTTATCTGCACCAGGTCACTCTTCAGCCTGCGAGTGTCTGTTGTTATTAGAAATACCATATATTGATGCGTAATCCCGCACCAAATATTAAGATTGTGAATTTATAAAATATATGGAAAAGAAGAGAACTTAGTCTCCCTTATACCTACGCTTACCGGTAGCTGTTGTCTCAGGTGTCTCCTTCATGGACAACAATATGTCATATATTCTCTTATATATGTCATTCTCCATCCTGCGCTGCTCCTTTATGATTTCACCAAACTGCTTGTCCATTTTGTTGTCCAGATTGCCAACCTGCTTCTTAATCTGGTCAGCATTGTCCTTCAGGTCCACCTTCATCTCTTCCTGATTCTGCTTGAGCATTGGTATGTCCCGCAATGTCTGGTTCATCTGCTTACCTTTGTTTAGGGTGTATGCTGACACTGTGATAATTAATGTTGTGATAATGGTTGAGGAAATTGGGTTTTCCAAAAGGTATGTGATAATGGTGTCTGGCTTGTAGGGGGATGATGTCTTCTCTATACTTGATTCAGAATCCACTATCGCATAGACCAAATGGGACATCAATGCCACACAGCAAAAAAAGACAACGGAAAAAAAGATGATGTTACTTAGATTTCTTCGACACAGGGAGGTCTTTAACATGTGCTGGAATTGTGACATCTTCGTTTTCCTTTTCGGATTTGTCATTGTTAGATACTGTTGCGGCATTGGCCGTATTATCTGTTTGGGGTCTTTTAGGGATTGTTGCGAACTGTGTTGTGGGAACAGGTGTCTGTTTGGTAACGGGAGTTTCCGCAACAACATCATCACTGTTTATCTCCCTGCGCAACTTGTTCAGGTTGTTTATCCTGCTTGATGTGTATCTCTTTTCACGCCCCAACTGCAATTCCTCAAAGGATGCGTTCTTGAAATAGTCAGCATTCTTGCACTCATAGATGTTTCCAACTATAGTTCTTGCGGTTGTTAGTCCACCCTCATACCACCTGAACTGTTTTGGGTTTTTGTATTTGCCCACTATCTCATTGAGTTTCTCAGGCGAGTATGGTATTGTGTATATCAACTTGTTCTGGCCAGGCACAACAACCTCCTGTCCTGTCCTGTCATCTATCTTTGTTATTGGTTCCTCAGTCAATCCCTCCGGATCAACATACCTGTCAACATCAACACCATCAACTGTCTGGAACTTGTTATTAACACTCAGCACCAAAAACTCACCATTCTGTGTGCTAACCCTGTCAATACTGTTTAGTGACTGGGTAACAACCAAATCCTCCCTCTTATGCAGGGCATCTATGCGGTTGTCCTCATCAGTCAACTCATAGAGGAAACCCTTGGCCTTTGCTGCATCCTGTTTCCTTTGGATGTATTCTGAATTCTCTGGTGCTTTTTCTGCTACTTTTAAAACTTTGAACGGCATACCTATTCTCTGGTAGGCATATATTTATAAGTCTATTGAATAGAAACGTCTTGTATGCATATACGATTTAACGACAGTCGCAACATATGGGAAGTTAGGTATGATGTGGAACATGACAAGCTTGTCTGCATATACAGGAAGGGTGTGGCCAGTTCCAGCCTGGTGGAACCGATAAGGGATGTTACCCATGATGAACGCCGTTACCGCATCTGGAAGATTTACACACACCATAACGACAGCACCATGCACGAACCAGACGTGTTCCCATTGATATTCTATGCGATATCAGAGGGTTATGAGATAGTGGAGAAAATTCGTGATGGGAAATATGTGTTCAAGAAGATTTAAAAGCATAGTAACGATATATTATATGTATGGCAAATAATCAAGAAGATCAGAACAATATCGTCATTGGAACCAATGCACCTGTTGCACGTGGCAATGTTGTCAACATCCAGCAACCACAGGCAGATGTCGCACCACCAACTGACGGAAAGAACATCAATGTTGCGGACTTTATAGGCAAGGCAGATCAGGCTTTGGATGACGCATCAGCAAGGCAGAAAAGAATTGAGAAGAGAAAGGCGTTGATTAATGATGTCATTTTGGCAATCCAGAAACCAACCAGACAGACAAGGCGCAACAACCTGACCAACGAAATCATCGCTGAGGAACTGGTATATGAGCCTGACAGAAACGGCAAATCCGTTTATGACTATATGGTAGACCCAGAAGTAACCAAGAACCTTGAATTTATTGTTACGGAAGATGACCCACAGGACGGCTCACCGGTCACAAAACCCATCAGCTTCACATGGAAGGAAACCAGCTTCGACATTTAGTGATAACAACAATCCGCACCACAAACCCAGATAGAAAATAACCAAATTTTTATTATCCACTTCATTTTTATTTTTTAATGGAAATTGATGATATCATTTCATGCATTAACCAAAAGGTTATCATAAAACATCAATTGGAAAAGGAAATACAGAAGCAGAGAGAGGAAGAGTATGCCAGAAAGATTAATGAGAAGCAGAAACTACTTGCCAAAATCTATGAATCATTTATTGATCTGATACCAGGTGAGTATAACTTTGGAATCGGCAACACCAACTACAAAATAGACCGCAACAATGATGATTTTACCGGAGCCAAATCTGTCAGGATATATAGGGAATATGATGGTGGTGAGAATTATGTATCAATCAACTCATTGGATATTAAAATCATAAAGAACATTCATTCCCGAATCAAAAAAATACTTATACAAATTGCCAGAAAACATGGATGTGTTATACAATAATGGCACAAGGAGATTGGCTGTTAATAGTCGTTCTGATAATACCTGTTGCCGTTTATGTGATATTGATACACATGATGTTTATGCAATCCTATAACCTATTCTGGGATGTGGTGTTTATCTCCATGCCGGTAGGTGTCATGTTCATAGGGTTGCCAATACTTACCCTGACATCAGAAAATGAATATGATAGGTATGGAAAATGGTATAGGGTGGAAAGACTGGAAGGGCATTTTGGTGAGGTGTTTGCAATAGGTTTTATTATATTTGCTGTCGGTTTTATACTGACATCCATGACACCACACTAACTAAACCAGCATCTCTGTTATTTCTATCAGGTATAGCTGGATATACCTCCACTTATAGTCATCCTGCAACGTCTGTAAGAACTGTGGTTGTAGGGTTCCAGTCATTCCAAAATTGGTAAATGCCCTACCATCCTGTATCACACTTGGGTTTGTGTTGATGTATGTAAGTCCATAGTCAAACAACAACCTGGGATTGGAACTCATTATTGAGTCTATTATTCTTTTTGTCTGGTTGAATATCGGTTGTTTGTTACTCAACAAATCCCTGTTGCTTCCATCAAGTGTTGACCTATAGGAGAACTCTACCTGAACATACACTTTTCTGGTGCGCACTCTGCCACCAAGCCATACCCTGTATGGTGGGCTGTTATTATTCACACAACTTATTATCCCTATCTCATTGCCAGCAAGAAAGTCAGCATCGGTTACACCAAACGCTATCTCATCCCTCAGCAGATAGGGCTTGTCCGTTTCCTCCTGTGGATTTGCGTATGCTGTTGGGAAATGGTCATACAGTCCCTGTTCAAGAACGATATGCCATTCCTCCTCCACTGGCTTGTTTGTCTGTGGGGAGACCCAGCGCCACTGGCTAATAGGTAAACTCACCGGTGTTACCTCCATTATCAATATATTCCGCACCAAAGAAACCCTTGCTCACAAAAGGTCCTATTGAATCCACCGTCTTTTTGTAGGAGCCAACCTCAACCTGAAACAGCGGGTTGCCACTATCCTTTGTCCCGCCATAACCAATCCTCCTTAACATCTCAATGTCATCAGTATACTGCTTATAGTATTTGTCTGCCTTCAGTGTGGGATCATACCACTGGTTCAATAACTCCGCAGCAGCCATTTTGTTTGCGGCATCCTGCGCCCAATCATACCCATACTCACCCTCAGTCCAGTCATCCTTTCTAGTAACCTCAAATATCCTGTTGTCCGTGCTAACCAGAACATCATCAATGTCCAACTTCTCCTGTTCCCTCACATTGGGATTGCCAATTAGCCTTACAACTGTGTCTCTATCTGCTAGTGCCATCATCTTTTAATACCGCAAAGAACTATTTAATATTATGAGTGTTACTCCAACAGCAAATGTTGACATTAATGATATACCAGTCTTCTTCGAAGAACCTACTGTCGGTGGAAATCCAGTAAGCACACCTACGCTAGCGGCGTTACCTGTGTTAGACTCATTCAATGAGACAAAGGCATGGGACAATGATGCACCCTATGTGTTTGGCTCAGAGGATATCTATGATATTGTCCAATCCAAGAAACAGAACAGCCTGGACACATCCTACAAACTCATCGCAACAGACTTCCTCAGAAGGGGAACAGAACTTGGATTCGGATCAGGCTCCATCGACAAGACCATATCCATCATCCAGCCCCTGAAACTAAACAACTCACCGTTCTACAAAAGATACAGGGGAGTAATCACTGACACAGTTGGCATTGACCTTGGCAACTACTATAGCATCAGCCATTCCTTTGTGTGCAAAAGCATATCCAACTACATGACACTTGATGAGTTGAAATTGGACTTGGGATTGGCCACCAACGCAACACTGACATTCCCAGCAGCACCAACCACAAGATTCTGGAGTAACCTGTCACCCAACCCAACCACATCACAGCCCCTCACAGTGGACGGAGTTAACTACTATATGGTATCCGGTTCAATCTCCGTTGAGAGAAACCCAACACCGGCAGACGCCACAGCAAACGACAGCTTCTTCTTCATCAAAAACGGCTATAGGAAAGTCTCTGGCAGTCTCTCACTCTATTTGACCGGTAAGGCATTGGAAACGTTATTGGATAACTTCACAAAGTTCACGGTAACATACAAATTGAATGACTCACCCTCATGTGACCTCACAATGACAGGTGTTGTGTTTACCACAAAAGATGAGCCAAAGACCGCAGGTGACAACGCCTATATCATGCAGAACTTGCAGTTCACTGCAACAACCTTCACAGTTACTAACGTAGCCCAATAGTAACTTATTTTTTCTGATTTTCGCTATAGACTTTTATAGCCCATCATAGTAACACTATGTTATAATGAGTGGTAAAACCGATTTAGATATTCCTACTGTTAATTCCAATAATAATCCCGCACCAACCAAGGATGAAATTCCTGAAGAGGCCAAGAAAATCATAGAGCAGTCACAGGTAATCCAGGCACAGATACAGGGTGCGCAGGTTGCGAAGATAAAGAACATTCATGATCTGATAAAGGGTATTGATGATGAGAAGGTTCAGGAGATAGAGAAACAGTTTAAGGATGGTGTTATCGTCTTTGAGGTTGTTGATGACAACGGTAAACTAACCAAACAGTCAGTCCCATACATACCACTAACCACACGTGCTGAATCAGAGATAAACAAGGTTCTCAGAAAACTAAAGGCTTTTAAATACGATGTTGAGAACAAGATACCACTTGAGGAATTGCAGAGAAAATACCCGGAAATCGCAACAGATGTTGATTCACTGGAGGAACTCGCACCGGAGAAAACCAAATACCCCGTCAAGGATGATGCCGGTGTCATACAGCGTGACAAGAAAGGGAACATCATCTATGATGAGAAACTCACAGACTCTGACACCTACATAACACTGGTCAACAACTATATTGTTGACAAGAAATGCGAGATCTACTTCAAGATAAAGGACATATCCAACTACTCCAGAAAGGATTTGAGGGCATTGATTTTCCTCTATGAATACAGGAACGCATACAACCCTTATTACATAAGCCAAACATAGAAAAAATATGGATAAAGGCACTGACAATCCAGAACGATGACGCAAGGAACCGCATGCTTGCGCTTGCCGCCCTGACTGAAGAGCAGCAGTTCTTTATCGATTTGTTCATGAGTGAGAAGACAACCGGACTAAGGCACTGGCAGCGTGACCCAAGCAACCCTGAAATCTATGTGGAATATCTCAACGCCTATGCGTTCCTCAATGGTCTATTGAACAATGAAATTGAAAACGCTAATAAGCCCGCACCACCATCCAAGAAATAGATGGGAATCTACACATACATTTACATCTTAAAAAGAGACTCGGAATTCCTTAAACAATATCCATATTTTCATTCACTTGTAAAGTCATCGTTCAGGCATGACACCCTGTTTGGTATCAATGTTTACAGGTATTGGGATGTTGAGGATTGGGACATGTCATTCAGTGACTACTCTGACATAAAATATGATCCTTTACATGATGAAGTTATAGAACAATTACCCAAAATCAGGGAAAGTTTGTTTGTCGATTATGAGGATGATATTGACGCACCAACCTTTAACTCATATATAATGTTCATGTTGGAATTAATGGAAAAGGAATACCCACAGGACTATTACAAGGCTGATACAAGTGACTGAACAACAAGAAAACGACGATAGTATATTCATAGAGGAAGACACAGAGTTTGGTGCGGAGTTTGTTGACTCTATCATCAAATACTATGATGAGAGTAACAGGAAAAGGATTGCCGATGGCAAGCTCCACATAGCAGACATAACGTTCTGTGCCAGAAAGCAACTAATACCACAGGTGTTCCCGTCACAGGCCGGTGTGAACGTCTACACCGCCAGCAACTTTATGCGTGGCTCTGGTGCGGAATCTGCCATGATTCCCATATTGCAATATAAATATAAGAATCATGAAACAGAGTGCCAGATGGACATTGCCTTTGACAACATATCGGGGCATCCTGATTTCATAAACCATGATGAGGGTGTTGTGTTTGAGTTGAAGAACACCAATGCCCAGGGGCCTTTAACTATTGACAGTGACAACCTAAAGTCCTACACACGCCAGGTTGTCTATTACATGCTGTTGACCGGTCTTGAAAAGGGTAAGGTCATAGTGCAGTATGGCTTGCCGTTTGAGATGGAGTATGACCTGAAGACAAAGCAGCACACCGTCACATATCGCAACAAGCAGAAAAAGATACCGTTCTTCTTTTATAAAATAAGTATACCAAAAGACCATCCTTTACGCACCAAAATAAAATTCATATTGAATGACCTGATCAGACCAGCATTGGTAAAGGCAGTGAAGGAGCGTGACCTGACAATCATACCCGTGTTAGCCGAGAAGAAAAAAAGACACTGGAAATGTGTTACCTGCGAGTATAAACAATATTGTGATATGCTACCCGATAAGCAAAATGACCCTGAATTACGTTCATTTTTATTAAATGAGCATATCGATAACATAGTAAAAATAAGGAAGTAATCAAGCCCTACTCATATACAGGTTCCTAATGTCCTCCTTAAGCAACTCCACAGCGGCATGGACGTTACCAAAGAAGAATGGGAATGCCCTGTTGTGTGATGACCCACCCTCTATATACCTGGAGTAATACATACCAACTGATATCTGGCCAACACCGTTATCGGTGCTAACGGCTATGGACTCACGCATCGCACCGGTCTTATATCTTGCGTCTGAGAACGCATTTTCCTTCGCTTCCTTCAGTCTCTTTTCTATCAACGGCCTTTCACCATTGGTTTTCCTGATGTTGGAAACCCTCTCAACATTGCTGGCAACAACACCAGGATTGGTATGTGTTACCTGTATTGAAATCATAAATTAATATAGCTTCATGATTATATATATATTCATAAACCATGAGCAGCACCAGCAACTCCGAGACATTACTATACCGTATTAACATCGAGCAGACAGGCGCAACATCGGCAGATCTGGACAAGCTGGTAAAGTCCATAACCAGTCTCGGAACCGCTGTCTCAAAATCAGGAACGACATCAGGTGCTACCTCAAGCCTGAACTCACTTGACTCTGTTGTCAAGAAGGTTCAGTCAAGTGTGAACGGCCTGAACACATCACTCGGTGGTCTTGGTGGTGGCAAGGCCAGTGCCGGTCTCAACCAGATAAAGTCCAGTGCAGAACAGGTTGCAAACACGTTATTATCCACAGGTAGGGCAGCGGACAGCTACAATGCCGCACAGCAAAAGATACTGTCAACCGCTGGACCACTCGCAAACTCAATGAAGCAGGTAACAACCAACATGGATCTGTATAAGGCCGCTGTTGAGGGAACAGTGATATCAACCAACCAGTTCATAGGTGGTGCGGAAAGGGTCATTGGTGTCAACACCACAATGGCCAAGGCCAACATGCAGGCAGCAGAATCACTGTCCATGGAGGGAAGGCAGGCAGAATCCGCAGCGGCATCCATCCGCACACTTGCCGCAACAACAGACTCAGCAATAGGTAGTCAGGAACGATTGACTGCGGCCAGTGAGACAGCCAATGTTGCACAGCAGAAGGGAACGGCCTTTGACAAGGAACGTGGAACCCAGATAATGCAGAACGTCAGGCACGTATCCGGTATGGCCCTTGGCTTTGGTGTTCTCGCAATGTCCATGGATTCCGTGGCTGGTATCGGTGAGATGGTGGAGATGCAGACTGAGAAGGTGCAGCAGGCACAGGACAAGGAAAACACGGCGATAGCCAGGTTTGGTAAGGATTCAAGGCAGGCCATTCAAGCTCATGAAGCGTTGGTGAAGGCACAGCGTGGACTTGCGTATGAGCAGAGGGAAGCCACATTCGCACTACACAACATGATGTTCATGGTGGGATTGGTCTCAATTGAATTGTTGTCCAACATGCTGCCTGCCATATTAAAAGTAATACCCAAGATAAAGGAGATGGCTGCGGCATCATCCACCCTCACATCAATGAAGACCACATTCGCCGATGTTGCGGGGAGCGCACTCAACTTTGCAAGCAGTCTTGGGTTGGGATCAAACAAGGCCAAAACAGCAATGAAGGAGGTCAGCATCGCTTCTGAGTCAATGGGCAAGGGGGTGATTAACAATTTGGGAACACTTGGCACAGCCGTTGCGACAACACTTGGCGCAGCAATGCCAGCCGCATTGGGCAAACTTGCAAATGCCGGCAAGCAGTTTGCCGATGACTTTGAGCGTGGACCATTCTCCAAATACAGATCCACGTTGGTGGAAGCCGCACAGGTAACAAAGACCAGCACAGGAACCATGGTAACAGACACAGCAGCGGGATTGTCACAACTATTGCCACTATGGATGGGTGGCTCAAAGGGACCAAAGCAGTTTGTTGATGACATAAGCCGTGGCCCAATGAAGGATTATGAGAACATTGTCGGTAAGGCAACAATCACAACCAAGAACGGCATGAAGGACATCACCGGAGCGTTTGCCGATGCCGCCATGGGTGCTGGTGGCATGTCTCCCTTTTTGAAGGAAGCCGAGAAGGATGTTGCCAAACTTGGAGAGGGAGCATTACAAGGCGCAACAAAGACCGGTATATTGGGAACAGCGTTCACCGGCCTGTCAACCATTGCAAAGGTAGGTGTTGTCGGTGCTATAGTGGCAGTTGTTGCCGCACTTGTGATGTATGGAACAAACGCATTTGGGGCAAGGGATGCTGTAAACGCATTTGGCAAGTCACTGGGTGACACCAATCCCATCCTCAAGTCACTGGGTGATACCCTGGTGGGACTGGCAGGTGTGTTTGGCCTTACCGGAGAGTCCGCAACACAGACTGCAAACCACTTCAAGAAGGCCAGCCAGGACATGTCCACATGGTGGAATGACTCCATAGCCGACATGCAGGCATCAAATGACACATTGGTTTCCAACCTGGGAAACACTGTTGTTAAGATAGACAACCAGATAGCCACAATGGGTGGCCACTTTGAGCAACAGATGAAGGCTTCAGCATCCGCATGGGGAGAGTTTACCAAGGCATTGGAACAGCATGATTATAAGAAGGCAGTTGATTTGATAGGACAGGCATTCGCTTCACTGCCAGGCATATTCATACAGGTCAATAAGGATGTGAACGGTCTCTTAACGGAGATTGGCAAGGGTATAGACCAGTTTGGCAGGGATGCCGATGCAAAGTTCAAGACGTTCTTGGAGGGCATTGGTGGGCAGATACAGAAGAATGTGCAGCAGAACCTTGCGCAATTCAAGGCGGAGTTTGATGGGTTTGCGGGAGTCGCAACTGAGGTATGGAATCGTATTGTTAAGATACTCAACCTCCAGCCAACAATCGACAACATCACACGTGGAGTCCAGACCATAATCAATGCATTCAAGGGTATTGTTACTGGCATAGGTGATCTTGGAAAGCAGATAATGGATGCCATTCTGGGCTATGAGAAGTTTGATTCGATGGTTCAGACATGGCTTAACACCAACATCTATACACCATTGGGCAAGGTGGCTGACGGTGTTGTTGCGCAGGGTCAGGCCATAGTAAAGAAACTGCTTGGTGGTGACATCACCAAGATAGTTGGTGAGTGGATTGCCGGCATTGCAGCACCATTCAACAAGGCAGGTGAAGCCATAGGCAATGCATTTGGGTTGAACAAACAGGGTGATCAGGGAAACCCCCCAACTACCGAACTACCAAGCAGGTTTTCAGGCGCACAGCAACTACCAAGCCAGAACCCGCAACAAAACATTCCACAGGGACCAGTGCCAACCAACCAACTGTCAACAGGTGTTCCTTCACTGGATAGGAATCCATTGGCCACAAGCACAAAACCAGCCATCCAGAGTCCATCAGCCTTTAACCCAAACACATTTGGTGGACAGTATCAGTTTACTGCTGATCAGGGGGCAGTCCCTCCCAAACAACAGAGTCCACAGCCTGGCATCTACAAAAATGGTGTTCTTCAACTGACAAACAGTAATGATGAGAAAAGGGCTGCTGAAGCACAGAAAAAGGCTGCCCAGAACAAACCAGCACTTGTGACCGATTCAAATTTGCAGGTGTCACAGGGGCCTGCTGAAAAGAAACTTGTTCCTGACCTTGATGAACAGGGCAACCAGAAACTCGATGCCAAGGGCAATCCAGCGTTTAAGGAACAGTTGACACAATATGGCCAGATAAAGAAGGCCGTTGACGCCAACAAGGACGCAATCAAGGAGTATGATGACATGCTCACAGGTCATGGTGACATAATGGGTGAACAGATCGCAACAAACACCCTATATGAGAAGGGACAGACTGACCAGATTCTCAAATACAAGGAGATGCAGGCTGGAATCAAGGTTGCTTCCGGCACAATAGCCGAATGGGGCAAGCAACTCAATGACACCAAATACAACAATGACCTGCTTACAGCCGGATATCAGGAAGGCCAGCAGGAACTATTGGGATGGGAAGAGGGTGTAAAGAAAACCACCGGATCATTACAGGCACATGATGCCGCATTAACCCAGTCAAAGACACATGCAATTGCGTTTCAGGAAGGCATGAATGACCAGCGCAAGTCATTCCAGGACTTGCAGCTCGGTATTGACAACGCATCCGGCAGATACAAGGAACTTGGCAATGAGATAAAGAATGAGGATGCGCTGGGCAAGTCATTCAACAAGGGAATGGCTGATCAGGATGTTGCGCTGTTGCAGAACGCAATGAGCCTTGCAAACGCACAGGGTGGACATCAACGACTTGCGGAACAGATGAAGACCAACATCCCACAAATGCTGGCATTTGGTGAGGGTATAGACAAGCAGGTTTCCGCATTGCAGCAGCAAACTCTCGCAACAAAATCCACAGCAGGTGAGAACCAGAAACTTGTGGAGCAGATGAAGGATGGAACGGCCCAGACAGCAGCCTACAACCAGGGCTTTGTTGAGGGAACACTTGCACTCAATCAGCAGGAAGTTGCACTAAAGCAGCAAAATGGAACATTGGATGCATATTCCGCAGCAATAGCCTCCGGTCAGGCAGCGAATATTGGTTTCCAATCCGGTGTAAACAAGAACAGGCAGGCATTGCAGGATCAATATAACATACTTTATGAAACCAAGGGTGAGTTAAGCCACTTCACCGATGCGCTAAAGACAGGGGAACCACAGCTTTTGGCATGGGAACAGGGTGCTATTGGCCAACAACTCGCAACAAAGCAACTAAAGGTAGAAACAGCGGCACTAAATGGTGAGTTATACACAACATACAATGAATTTGGCCACACGACAGCAGCCGCAATTGAGAACAACAAGGCATATGCGGAAGGTGGCAAGGCTGCCGCAGAGTGGGGTAAGGAACTCACGACAGCAAACTCACAGAGCAGGGGATTCACAGAGGGATTGCAGGAGATTGCGGCAAAACTGGGTGTTTCCACCGAAGGGTTCATTGGTAATGATGATGCGCTGAAGGAATGGATTGGTGTGATGAAGGGTGTAAAACCAATTGTAAAGGAAGTTGAAAACGCATTGTTTGAGGGTGGTGTCCAGATGATGTCCAAATTCACCGAAGCGATAGCCAATGGGGGTAAGGGTGCAAAGGATGCGATGCATGACTTGCAGGATGAGATTGGCATAAAGTTCCCAAAAGAGATAAAGGATGCAATGGAAAAGACCTCACTGGAACAGATTCTTGGTGACAAACTACAAAAGATGATCAAGATTGGTGAATCAACAGTTGCCAATGCTGATCCCAGTGCATATGGCAAATACATAGATATGATTAAGGGAACGTTTGCAAAAGGTATAGATGCATTTAATGGTGAAATCCCCCCCAAACTTGAAGCACCAATTAAGAAAATGGAGGAAATATTGAGTAGACCTGTTCCAACAACGGCTGAGGGAATGGCTGCAAGAATGGCAGAGATATCAGAAGTGGCCAAAAGCATTCCAGCAGCGGCAAACCCAGCAGTGGCAGCATTGGATCCATTAACACACATGAGTTTCAGTGAACAGCCAAAATCAACATATGATGCATTGTTGGCCTCACTGCAAAACAAAGCACCACTCACAGAAGCACAAAAGAACCTTCTTGCTGTTGGCAATGCGGCAGGAACATTACCACCCAACATTAAGGCAGCCGCAATTGCATCAGGTCAATTAGGCACGGGGTTGACAGGTGTGACAACGGCAACAGGTGGACTGTCACCGGCATTGACAACAGCAGCACAGAGCGCAGACGCAACCACACAGGGCTTTGTGAGAACAGCACAACAGGGGGCAATACTTGACCAGACATTGGTTACTATGGCACAGATAACACTCAAGGCGATAGCGGATGGGTTTGCGGCACTGCCAGCACAGATAGGACCAGCATTTGTTACCATACTTCAACAGGCAGGAGTGATGAACACAACACTGTTGCAAATGACCACAACAGCAATACCGGCAGTTGGAGCGGCATTCCTCTTGCTGCCAGCACAGGTTCAGCCTGCGTTTGATACAATAATAACCAATACAACAACGTTCTTTTCGACATTCGTGAGTATGTTCCCATCCAACTTCCAGTTAATTGCGCCATCACTACAGGGCCTGGTTGACTCATTCAAGCTGACATTTGACACCATAACATCATCAGTGGTAACACCATTCTTTACGGCACTTGTAAAGGCAACACAGCAGGTAGTCCAGCAGATAACAGCCGCAATACAGTCATTGGTGGGAGTCTTCAACGACAACTTCAAGCGTGCAACGGAGGATGCGGGTGGATACCTACTGCAACTACAAAAGGCCAATGATCAGGTAATGAAGACCATGACTCAATCCGTCACAAAGATGGTTGGTGTGTTTAACGACAACTTCAAGCGTGCAACATCTGATGCTGCGGGTTATATCAAACAGCTTGGGTCAATAGCATCACAGGTAATGGATGCGATAGCGCAAAAGGCAGCGGCAGCGGCAAAGGGAATTGACAGGATTACCCAATCAGCAAAGACTGCACAGTCACAGGTAAAGGCACTGGCCAACGAGATAAACTCACTCAAGGACAAGACTGTTACCATCACAGTTATCACCAGGCGTGTCACGGTTGGTGCGGCAGCGGGTATGGCCCCAACCATGTTTATGGCAGGTGGTGGTGAGCTTGCGCAGGCCATCTACTCCGAAGCACAGGGCAACAAGGGAAACCGTGTTGTCGTGGGTGAAGCCGGAAAGGAGCAGGTGATAAGGATGGGAGTGAGGACAGGTAGGGCAGAGGTTGAGCAGGTAAACCATATGAAGATACTCAATGACCTTGGGGTAAAGGAGCCTGAAATGCTCACGGTAATACCTTTGGAGGGAACCAACAAAAAGCTGTTCAAGAACAAGCACCCTGAATACTACGCAACAGGTGTGGAGGAACGTTCCTACAACACAAGGCAATATGCCAACCCCATGAACACCGCAACAACCGGAACCGGCCAAAAGCCACCAGGCGTGTCACAGATGCTATATGGCAGGCTGGTATATGACAAGAAAGGAAATGTTACCATTAATGGTAGACTTGTAGTGAGGGAGGGTGAGCCTTTGGACATTGACGCATATGAGGGCAGGCACATAAGCCATGGGTCACACGGCAACCCCAAGGATAAGAAGCACTTTAAGACATATGACGGCTCCAATGAGGACATCAAACACAATGGCATACCGTTCACATATGGAACCGCAACAGGGTTCCAGTTCCAGAAGGGACTGACCACCGGTATTGGCAAACCAAGATTGGGAGTAGCGGGACAGGGATTGGGAACAACAGGTATGGTTATTCCAACCGATGACGGCACAACAACCCCAATAGAGAATCCCAACCTGGACAGGTTGATAGCCGCACAAAAGATATACTCTGACTATGTATCGGAGGAAGCAAGAACTGCACGTGATCAGGTAAACACCCAGCAGCAGGACTCCACATATGGTTATGGTGCGGACAATCAGGCCAACCCACTCTACAAGGAGTTCAATGAGGATGCTGTTTATGGAAAGGGTGAACCCACCGCAACACCAAGAAAGGGCAGCAACCCCATAAAGAAGGCATCTGACATGATGGGTGGCATGGACATGGGGATGTTCATGCAAAAGCTGATTGACCAAATCACACACAAGATAAATGGGAAGATAAAGATCAATTTGACATCCCAGGTGGACTCACGTGTGTTCAACAAGATTACCAATGAGCAGATCATAAACGACATGATGAGATATGGTGCGTAATAATCACTATATCATGAACACCTTTTGGTAAACCCTTATCGCAACAAGGACCGCAACAACAGCCACCGCCAGCACCGTGATGTCAACCCTTGTCACGAAAACAACATAATTACTCTTTACCAAATACCAGAAAACGGAATTTATCATGTAGATTGACATCAGCACCCCCAAAACAAGTGCGGTATATGTTACCCTCATTACACTTAATATTATGATACCCATAGTTATTAACATGCAAAAAGCGGCATCCACTATACTAAAGAAGATAATCACCAGACAGGAACAGCCCGCAACAGGTGTGGGCCTCTCTGCCGCCTGGGACATTGAGTATTTACCATATCTGGAAAAGGTGTTTGAAGAGATTGGAAGGGAAAAGGCCAACTCAAAATACTATGAACTATTTGTCGGGTCAATGATAGACCAGTATGAGGACAGGCGTTACCAACGAAACTACGCACCACGCCATGTCTCCGTGGACATGAACTCACTTACTGTTGATGGTATCACACTCTGCAACCAGAACATAACCGGTGAGGAAACCACACGCTTTCTGTGGATGATGTCAGGAACCGGCAACACCGTCAAGCCCACCATGTATTCACAGAAGTTGGAAAACGAGAATGCCCGCATTGCCATAGACCAGCAGGGGTGGTTCTTTGCACGTGGGACAACACTTGTGCAGGGGACAAAGTTCCCAACATCACTGCCCACCGCCACCATAGTGGAATTCGGCTCATCAAATGTTGGTGATCCATCCAGTCCAGACCATGTGTTGTTTTGGAGAAACCGCATTACCAACAGTGCGCAGTATGTCAGCCATATACAATATAAAACTGTATATTTACACGTGCATGTCATAGATTTTAGGTCAGTTAGTGAATGATATTTCAAATATCCTACAAAACCAAGTAAACAAATATAACCGACACCAACCACCATATGATGAATATGGAGGAACCAAACTTTTCATATAAAGATGAGATAGATCTGCTCAAGAAATGCATGTTGTGGATATTATATCATAATAACAACGAACCGATGGGTGAGGATGAATTAAAGACTAGGGCGCAGGAGCTTGCGGAGAGGATAAGAAACCGATGATTAAGTTAAGGTATTGCAACAGGTGCAACACTGGTATACTGGAGAATGACTATGATCCAATTATAAGGGAACATAATGATCTTTGTGATGAATGTAATGAAATATTAACCAAACAATATATAGATCAGCATGGAGTATCACCATGAGTGAGCCAGTAGGATATTTTTACGTCCAATACTGCCTACTCCCCATGATAATGATAATTTAATATCATTATATATAAATAAATCGAAGTGGCTGCTCATAACAGCCAAATCTCATGTCATTCCTGTTAAGGGGGCAAATAGAGGGATGTAAATGTGTAATATTGTATACGAGCCATTACTTTTTATATCTTTCCGTATTGTATGTTACTGTAATGGTAAACTTAGCGCAACCCATACAGACTGACACCATAACGTTTTCAGTCCCGGAACTAAACCAGAGAATGATTGCCAGAATGACCGGCACACAGATGGGAACGTGGGACTTTGCAACAAAGCCCATAAACGTGTTGTGTTTGGCCGATGGTGCGGGATTCTACAAGGGACACTTCTACATGACAGGTGATGACGGAACGGTGTATGACATGTTCCGCATCCACAACCATTCCTCTTCTGCGGAGGGCAGTTCCCTCTATGATATCATGATGGCAAACGCCAAGAACGTCATTGGGTTTGACGGCTCTGATGGTGTTGGTGAGAATGATTTTCATATGAAAACATTCTCCGGCGTTGGAGTTCTCGCAACAGAAGCCAACTCAAACCAGATGTATACCAAGTTCCTAACCGACACGGCAGCCAATGACTATGTGAATGTCATGAGGGGTGGTGGCCGCCTGTCCTTTGGCTCACCCATGACAATGCAGTTGAAGTATGGCATGTCCCACAACGTTGGCGCATTACTTAAGATAGGAACTGGAACCACAACGGTTGAGAACGCCGCTGGTGCGGCATCACAGATAGGCTTTGAGCATTGTTCCGCAACAAACACATCCATAGGAGTATTCACCGCTGACGGAACGGTAAGGCAGACTGATTACCTGACCAACGTTGTGCAGTCAGTCCCATATGGTCTTAGGTTTGACTACTACCCATCATCCAAGGTCATAGCAAAGAACGGTGCTGGTTTGGAGGTCATTCATACATCTAATCTGCCATCCATAAGTGCCGCAACAAACTCCGACTCTGTGTTCAGGGCTGGGGTAAAGACCACCAACACAACCGCAAAGACGTTCAAGCTATATGCATTGCGATACTTTGGCTACAGCTATGATGCCACTACTGGTATATTCGGCTGGTGCTAGTTATTAAAATGATGGATTACACACTATCCAAACTGAGGTTCAAGGACAGTGAGCAGTCTGTCCGTCCTGTTGAGGGCAAGCTCCTTTCAGTGACACTCCACAACTATGTTTGCACCTACAAGTCCGCACCAAACGCCACATCAATCCTCAACGATGACCACTACATCACAATAATAGAGGGCAACAATGTAAAACAGTTCAAGAAGGCAGACTTCTTCTATATCGAGTATGAGTTTGACCAAAACATGCAAATATCGGACTTTACTAACTAATACATAATGGTATTAAAAGTCAAGGTAATCAACAACACAGATAACCTGGAAAGTGAAATCAATGAGTTCATCAGGGCAATCCCAAAGGAGAACCTGATTGAGATAAAGACATATGGTGACAAGACACTCATAACATATGAGGAAATTGAGATAGTCCCCGTCATTGGGTCACAGCTTTTGTCAACAAACAAGACATTCATGACACCACCCAAAGCACAAACCAACATCTCACCGGAGGATTTGGACAGGGCCAGGGCAACAGGCAACTATATTGAAAGCGGGTGCTAACAGGAAATGGTTCTCAACGACAGGACAAAAGAGTTCATCTACCTAAAAATATGCAATGTGTTCTCAAAACACCTGTGGACATATAAGACACAGGATATAATGTTCCAGCACCTTGAAAGAACATTCAACAATCATGTATTAAGACATCCACTTTATATCGACATTGAGGAAATGATATTCACATCACTTGATGGAACCACGTTGGATAAATATGAGTTGCTTGCCGAGGTATTTCTGCTCATATACAGGAGTGATGTGGAGTTTCTGGAGATATTTGTAAAGCCTGTGTCAGAGCTAAAATGACTAGGTTTTAATACCTCTCCATCCTCACTCCATTGATGATGAATGAACAGTATTATCAGTTGTTGGATGCCATAACCATTGCATGGAAGGCACATGAGGGACAATTCCGCAACGATGGTGTCACACCATACATCACACATCCGTTGACAGTCATGCTGAATGTGGATTCGTATGACGCAAAGATTGTTGCGGTGTTACATGATGTGCTGGAGGATGATCCTGATCACTATGAGTATCACGTGAACGTGATTGAGGATTTGTTTGGCAGGGAAATACTCAATGTGATAACAACACTCACAAAGGTTGATGGGTTCTCCTACAAGGACTATATTGATCTAATATGTGAAAACCAACTGGCAAGATATGTTAAGCAGTCTGATATCAGGCACAATCTCGCAACAATTGACCCAACAAACACCAAGAAGATACAACAGTATAAGGACGCATTGGAGACCATTATGCTAAGCAGTATCAGATTGGGTGAGGTAACACCACAATGAAGGACCGGGTTGTTGAGATAGACAGGAAACTTGAATCATTGGACAAAAAATATGAGAAGATAAAAAAGAAAAGAAATGATCTCAGGGAACAGCATGAAGCAAACCTGTTGAGGATTATGATACCCTGGAATAATAAGACCAGAGACATATCCAATGAAATGAGATCCCTGAAGAATGAGAAGGACTATATATTGCAGTCAAGGTGTGAACACAAGGATAAAACAACAAGAAAGGGTGGTGATCACTATACCGAGTATTGGTATAAGGTGTGTTCTGACTGTGGCAAGTATTTTGGTGAGATATGATATACAGTCGTTACCCATTCCTCAATGACGCAAAACAGTATGTTGACCCATCCACAGATATACAATACATAAAGTCATCATTTGCATTTTTGGTGCGGAATCTGGAGTCACCAAATCCCATTTTAACAATAAACTTTGACAGGATGGATGTCAACATATTCATAAACTGCCTTATCATCCTAAAGAAAATATCAGAACTGTATATCTCCAAGAGGTTTGTTGCGAACTTTGTGAAGAGGTTTCAATACTTTTTTGAGCAGGACATCAACACAAGCAAGACAGCAAGGGATGAGGTTCTTGACTTTTTTGGGCTGTCCATTGATGATTATGTTTTTATGAATGGCCATGTCCACATGTCACCACCACGCTATTTGCAACTATACAGGGGTTTAATAGATCAAGAGTTCAAGCTGGTCAACCAAAACCTAAAGAAGGGTGTTGTGTCTGTGACAAACCACATGTTCGCAAGGATACTGCGCACCAAACTTGAACTTCTCATACTGGAAAGGATAAAAAACATGAAGCCTGTTGACCACATTGACTTTGGTGAGGAATACAACAATGAACTGCTCCGCATAAGGGTAAAGCACAAGCTGCCGCAGAGCAGAAAACTGGAGGTAGACAACAAAGTGTTACCACCATGCATAACATACATACTGGAGAAGTTAAAGACCACGCACCACCTCATCCACTCTGAACGCATATTGTTAGGGATATTCATGCAGAAAAGGGGCTTTGACCTTGAATACATAATAGACATATACAAACAACTCTCAGACTACAACGAGAGGATAACAACAAGCAACCTGAAGAAACTGTCAACCTATTACGTTCACAATTGCAGTAAGGTTGAAAATGAGGGATTGTGTAAAAAGGAAAATGATGAAAGATGCAGGAACCTGAAAAGTCCTTTATTCTACTACTAACTTTTTTAACCAATATTCTTTCATTTGATTACATTTTGAGCATATAAAGCAAGTAATATTATATACTGACCAGAATTGATAACCCCTTTTATCAACATATGTTTTATCAGAACCACATAGAACACATATTCTTAAACTCATATCTTTAATTTTATGTATTTTTAAATGATTTGTTTTTGATATTAGAATGATGTTATGTTTATGATTATCTGTTTTTATTCCATTGATGTGATGAATTTCACCCCAAGGTAGTAAACAACATTTATGAAAGTATTCATAAACGAATCTATGAAGTCTAATATAACCATGCTTATCAGCAAAATGATGTTTTGGTCTATGTATTTTTAAATATCCATTAGCCCATGATATACCCCCTTTCCAATTATTAGGTTTTAATCTTGTGAATTTTTTACCCTTAGTGGCATGACCATAAATAAATCTATTATATTTTCCCCTATGAATATTGGTGACTTTACCACACCCACATTCACACAACTTAATACGGTTCATGATTTTTTCACTCTTTTATTAAATCCTCAACTTCCGCAACAACCCTGAAACCACCACGTGGCAAGTGTATAATGTTTCTTGACAGCAAACGATACCTAAACCTCCTTACCCTCCTGTCCAACTCCGCTGTTGCTTCCTCCAGCTTTGTTGACTCAACCATTATAGTCTTCTTGTTCGACATATCTCATCATATCTGTTACCTGGCTTTTATACCCTTCCAACTCCTGTCTTATCCAGAACTGGTGCGAAATCTTGAGATACTCATACTCACCCTTCATTGTTATGCAGTATTTCCCTTCATCATATTTCACCAACTGGTTTGTAGCCAATATAACCAGCATGTTGACAACTTCATTCTGGCTAAATGCCGTGTAGTTTTCTATGCACTGCTCAGTTATCGCACCAAACCCCCTAACCATGTCAGCCTTCCACCTGTATTCAACCCTATGCATCAGCTTGTTGTCCCAGCAATACAGCAAGTCCAAAATCAGATACATCAGGTTAAAGTGGGAAACTACCATTTGTTATTACACAAACCTCTTGTATGGTGTGGTTTCACGCTTAAAGCACACTGACCTCCATGAGAATGATTTTTTGTAGTCCTCTTCCCATTCCTTGAAAAAGAAACATATCTCAGTTGGCCTTACCTGTGCATTGTCAAACACCCATCCAGGTGGTATGTCAAACGTCTCTGCGGATGTTGGTGCGGCATCCCTGTCATAGAGCCTTATCTCTGGCATTTTTACACAGCACCCCATAATACTGTTTTTGGCATCTCAAACTCAATTCTGACCTTTATCTTTGAGTCACGTCCATCCACAATCATGTATTTCAGGTCAGCATGTATATCAATAAGCATTTGTATTATTGCTTCACTTTGTGTTTTGTTCATATTGTATTTACATCTCTGCGCACCATCAATATATCACTTGCTTTTTCCCCACAAATGATTATAACCGACTGACCCCTATACTAGAACAATGGTAAAGTTAAACGGTGTGAAGGATTTCGCAATGATATTCCTTCTTATTATGACAGCCGTGTTTACGGGACAGAGTTTCATAAACAACTTGGAAATAAAGGACTTGCAGGGGGAAGTAAAGGACTTGCAGCATGGGCAGCTAAACATTTCAGGCAACCAAAGCATAAACAGGGGCATCATTCTCGAAACACTGGAAAACATAAGCGGTGCATGCATGACACCCGACATGAAGGAAAAGATATTCGATAACAATAAATAACCGCTTTTACATAACACTCCATGTTAGCAGACATATATATGGCGAATCCCTGGCAATGCCAGTCGTTGTATCCAGGGTTGATGTGCCATTTGTCTCTGGTCTAACTGGCGTCGGAGATCTGACCTTCTGTGACAATAGGGAGATGGATACAATCCAAAAACCCCTATTGTATCATATTTTCAAAACAGCCCCTTTGTGCCATTTTGAAATTTTGGGGGATTGTCTGATTCCAGAATGCCGCCTTTGTCCCATTTCAGGGCCTTTGTCACCGTTTTGGGAAAGGCCGGATTGTGCTTTGACAAAACATATATACAATCCCGCACCAACTTCCTCCATAAATCAATGAACGCAGAAATAGAAAACCACATCATAGTAATGCTGGGTGTAAAACCCATTGGCCTGGTAATGACAGAAAAAATGCTGTATATATTCTTCTTCTTGCTCACAGAATCCAGGGAATACTCAAAGTTCAGAAAGAAACTATACCATTTCAGAAAGGGTGCAGAACTTCCAGAGTCACCCATACTGCAAAAGTGCTTGCGTGATCCCACGGTCTCAAATAGGGAATGCTGGGAGATTACCGAGTATGGCATTAGTCTGACACAAAAGGGCAGGGACAAGCTCAAATACCTGCAAAGAAGGGAAGGCAAGATAGCCGAGGAATTCAGGCGTGTTTACACAGCAGCAGGCCCCCTCATTATAGAATATGAGCTTGAGCGATACATCCAGTTCAAGCACCCAAACTGGTGCATGAACACGTTAGAGTTATACAACCAATACATGCTGGCACAGGGCAAACAACCCGCAACACACCTTTCCGAATCGGTCCTTAAGATGTTTCAGGATGCAGACTTCATAAACCATTTGGTAAAACAGACAGTGTTGGGTTCTTCCCTCCAAGTAAGAAAGAAGCTGATGAAACAATAATGATTAACATCATAAACAAGATACTGAACAGGATATCATTCCTTGCTTCTGACATATTTGAGAACAAAGAGAAGGTGGACTGTGATCACCAATCACTCACAGAAGCAGAACAGGAATACTTTGAGTGTGGGACCGTTAACAACAACAACAATAATAAACACCCAACATGGGAAGTCATTACCAATGAGCAGTTAAAATCACTTGAACAGTATATCATGAAGAATAGGGATAAGTTTGGTTATGTGCATGAACCACCAACAGTGCGCAACAAAATGAAATGCACACTGCCACTACACGCATGTGTGTCATATCTTGAAAACGTAAAGGTATATGAAAGCGGTATTGGTGCGGAATGTCAACAGGATGTGGATGACTTTCAGGAGTTTAGTGATTTTATTGATAGGGCAATTGTTTTCAAAACTAAAAATTCAGAAATTTTTGAAAAATTAAAATAAAAATTTTAAAAATATTTTTGGTTTCAGCCCACATCGCATATCCGGTAGCCCTCCTCCTCTTGCCGGCATCGCATACTAAGTAGGGGGTCTTTGCCGGCATCGCATATCCGGTAGGGGGGTCAATTTTTGAAGGATCCGATCTCTCTTGAAAACACATGAATAAAATAAACGTTGTTGCGGATTGTCAACAATGCACAATAACCATATAATTCAGATGTTGATCAAGATTGTTTGGAATATACAAAAACAATAATAATTAAAAAACTATGATAAAATAATCAGGACATTTTGTAATGACGCAACAATATCCTGAAAACTGTTACTAAAAAAATAATTGAAATTAGACTTTTATATCTATGGATTTGGGTTTTAGGTTCATCTTCTCAAGTGTTTTCAATATCTCAAAAACTATCTCTTTGATATTTGTCTCGGTGTTTGTTTCACTGGTTTTCAATTCTATCCCTTTTTCATCTGTTTCTACATACCACGATGTTTTTATTTGTGTCATTTAAGCACAGATTAAGCACAATTCAATAAAAACTTAGTCAAATCCCAAAAAATAAAAGACATAGAATATTTCTTTGTTTGTCATAACAAAGAAATAGAACAATGTTACGAACCCTATATATATAGATGTAAGAAATACCATTGCACAAATGAACATAATAAATAATGTTGAAACAAACAACAAGAAAATGAATGGTATAGAATACATACTCATAACTGAAACACCTGAATTATGGGAAGTCAATTTTGATAAAGGGGTAGCAATATCACAAGATAGAAAACCAGATAGTAGGATGTATGGCAATGTCATAAAATCCAGTGAACCTACAATATTCGAATATCTTGAAAACAATGGTTATGAGATTGACAGACAGAGAGACGTTAAAAGTGGATACAGGGTTTACTTTCACAAAAGGACATTCATCTATCTAAAAAACTAGGAGATTGATTAAAATGGTTAAGTGTGAATTGTGTTTTGAGGATATGGAATATTATGAAGGGTCTAAAAGCTGGTATTGTGTAGACTGTAGAATAAACAAATGGATTGATTAAAATGGCAAACAAGAAAGAGTTTTCACTAAAGGAAATAATACTGTTTGGCCTATTGAAAAGGTCAAACTTTATAATAATAAAGGATAATGATTAAAATGAACCGACAAGATTCGGCAACAATAATGAACATTTGCAATTATGAAATAACAACCATAGACCAAAGACATGTTAAAGTCAAGAGTATGTCCAAAAAAGGTGATTACCTTATTAACCTAGATATTAATGGTTTGGCTGTATCTTGTAGTTGTAATGATTTTACATATCGGGGCCACATAGTCGGTTCATGTAAACACATAATTTATATAAATAATCTAATAATGTAAACACTTTTATATTTTATTTGGGTTTATTTATTTATTGGTTAATATAGGTTCAAAAAATGGTAATTGGAAAAACGGTATTTGTTATGAAAGAGGATATAAATTAATAAGGGTTTATGATCATCCTTATGCCACAAAAAGAGGATATATAAGAGAACATAGATATGTAATGGAAAAGCATTTAGGTAGATACTTAACCAAAAATGAAGCAATACACCATATAAACGGAAACAGATCAGATAACAGAATTGAAAACCTACAATTATTAACCCATTCAAAACATTCAACGATAACAAACAATGAAAGAATCTATAAAAGAAAAGACCATTCTAATACAATTTGTTTATTATGTAATTCAAAAGAAACTTATGCAAATAAAAAGACTAATTATCCATATTGGCATAGATTTAAAGATAATTACATTTGTAATAGATGTAATAATAATGGAAAACAATTTAAACCAAAGAGACAACCAAAACCCAAAAAAATAATTATTAAGAAAACCATTAATAGGATTTGCTTAAACTGTAATTCAGATAAAACTTTTATGCGAAAAGATGGAAAACAGCCAATTTGGTATAAATATAAAGATGGTTTTTTATGTGTAAAATGTAATGGCTATAAAAGGAATAAAAATAAAAACAAATTAAAGAAATAGAATAAAGTTACGAACCCCTTAAATACTATATCCGTAATTCCATTGTAATTATGTCTAACATAAATCAAAATGAAATGGTCACAAAACCAAAAATGAAAACATATTCATTTTACAATGTGGTTTTAATTCCAGACTGGGATCCAGAAATTGGATTTATAGAATCAAGAAAATTCAAGAGTTATGAAAACGCTGAAAAATACATGAAAAAACACCTATTGGATGCAGAAGAAAGAAAAGAATTAATGTATGAGGGATCTGGTTGTATGGGTGAAGCATATAGATACAACACAGTTTATTTTGACAAAAATGGCAATGAGATAGAACAACCAGAGGAATTTGATGAATTTGAACATAGTTGTAACGATTATTATATTGAAATTGTTGAAGGAAATGAAGAAAATCAGGACAGCGATTAAAATGGAATTAATAACCAATTTAATGATGGTTTCAAGATGTGACAATTGCAACAGGATAATGGAAGAGGATGAACATAATCATATAGTGGACGAAATACTTAACTGGTGTTGTGAATGTTACCATAAGGTGTATTTCTTTTGTGATGGTTGTGAAGATGATATTCCTTTAGATGATAAAAAAGTAATTGGAAATGAATGGTTTTGCCCCGACTGTTATAATGTGTTTAAAGAAGAGGATACATAAACCAAACTACAAGCAGATATTGACAAGTTTGGGCAACAATAACAAATTACTATATGATCCATCATTCATATTTAACAATGGTGTTCATTCCGTGTTTAAGGAACCACAAAATACAAAAATACCAATAAGGGAACGTGCATTGTTGTTTTTTAATGACATATACGGCCACGATAACATAAAGGAGACTATTTACAGGGCATTGATGAAGGAAAACAGGTCAATCCATATTATCCTAGTGGGGCCGCCTTCTACCGGCAAAACAATATTCCTAAAGATAATAATGGAGAAATGCAATGGTGTTGTTTTCCATAATTCTGCTGCTGGGTCAACAGGAGCTGGACTATTTATAAAGATGGAAGCAAATAGACAATCCAGAATATTGTGTATTGATGAAGTAACAGAGACAAGATCAAAAAGGGATAATGAAGCGTTAAGGGGTGTTTTAGATGACGGAACATTTAGCAAAACAACACAAGCGAAAATGATAGATTTCCAAATTAAAGGCCTTAAGGTGTTTATGACTACTAACAATCCTTCAGCCTTATCCGTTCCATTTAAAAAGAGGTGTCAAATGATACTGATAGACAAATACACAGATGAAGAGTTTAGAAGCATATTTGTCTTTAATTTGTTGCGAAAAGGCATAATAAAGAATGAAGAGCTTGCCAATGGTATCGCCAACGCAATGCTATACTATAAAATAAAGAACATGAGAACAGCCTTAAGCATTGCAATGCTCATAAATGAGGACATTGACACAAAAGACGACATAATAAGGATAATAAAGTCATATATCCAAAATGACGCAAGCGCAATAAACATAAATTACAATGAGGTGGAGATTTAACAAATGCTAGTGGAAAACAAGCTGATAGATAAAACTGAAACAATACGCTATTTTGTGGATTCTGTCACTAAGGAAATATTGGATGAAAACAAGAAATATGTATATTGCCATTTTCATTTTGACCAGCGTATTTATTTGAACAAATCAGGGTTTTTTGTCTGCAATAAATGCAATGAGGTATTTTTTTCAGGAGCCAATAAAGAAAATGCATAAGTGTGAATACACCATTAAAACCAAAAAAGGCATTGTTTTGGTGGATTGTGACAAGTGCGCCAAATATGTAGTTTTCCTTAATGATGACAATAATGTTGAATTAAATCTATGCTCAAAACATGCAGAGATAGACCACCCATTTTCTAGCCTATTGGAGTATGATAACTAATTGACGATAAGTAATAAAAACCAACAACAAAAATATTTTATTAGCGCAACAGTCCGCAACAAAAACAAAGATAAGATACTAATATCAGCCACAGACCTAAAAAACGCCTTTGAGGTGGAAAAAGAGCTATTCTCAAAATACACTGAAAACGAAGTATACAAGATATGCAGAAGTAAATCAAAACCACGATTAAAGGACAGAACAAAGCAGTATATAGAAATTAGTGACATAAATCAAATAAGTGTGATTGTTGCGAAATGAGCCCACAGAGAAAAATATTCAAGATTGATGATATGCTTTATTTGATTATAGAGCGCAGATTCTCGGTTATTTTTGACGACATAAAAAACAGCATAATGATAGAGATAAACCCATATTCACAAGATAATACTGAAATTTACATAAACAACAATAAGGAGACAATAGCAACAAAAAACAGTGTTGAAAACATGCAGTTTGCTTATGATATTGCAGATAAGGCATATTATTGCAGACAAAAAACACATAGAGCATATTACCTAAAGTCACTATACAAGTCCCTTTATAACAGGTTTGTTGCGAAATGATGTTTTTGTCCGCATATCACAATATCCAATTTACCACATTCGGCAACAATTTAAGCACAAAACCATATGAAACCCTATATATACTATATTTGCGTGTAAATTGCAATGAGTCAATCATTAGAAAATCAACAAGAACAAACATGCCAAACAATAAGAAATGGCCTACTTTTGGATGAAATAATAGAATCTGTGTGTGCCACAAAAAACTATGTATTTGTAGGATTTAAGAAAAAAACCAAAAAATGCCAAAATATATTTCATCTTAGACTGGACAGAGTAGAAGCAAAGGGGTTTAAACTTAACGACATAGACTTTAAAAACAAGACCCTCACTTTTGAGAGAGTCGACAAAATTTTGGGGTTTGAGTGAGTAATAAAATGGTTTCATCAAAACAAGTTTTAAGGGATTTGAGGAAAATGGAAATATTGGGAATTGCATTATTATGCACTTTAATAATAATGGTCCTGTTGGTCAGTCTTAACGCTGCTTATGGAGTAGTAGCAATTGAAACCCCGCAACAACAGAAAACAATATTGTCAATAGATAAAATGCACTTTGACAATTCAGACCATTTTTTAATAACATATTCTGATCTGTCATTGCAGTTTGTAAGTAGTCATAACAACAAGCACAACAACAACAACAACAATAATAATGACACATTTGAAGAGCATCACAAAAAACAGCAATCTCACAATGGATATAGTTATAAGGATGGTGGACCAAATCCCATTTTTTAGTTTAAAATATGGGGTTTGTCTGTGATTTGGTAATTCCTACTACTACTAACCCAAAAACAACATGCAAAATATGCGGTGAAAAACTGCCCGATTTGCCTTCCTTATACCTCCACATTTCGCAACAACATGATAATTATCTGAGGGATTTAGTAGATCACAAATACGGTATTTATCACAGACCTATTTGTTAGGCTTTTTACATCCTTTTATTGTTGCACCTTCTTACGCTATTATACTACCATTATATTCCATTATTAACCATTTATTGGATAACCCTTTTTATACCCCCTATTATAACCTTATTGTTAACAGATTAATCCACTATTACCATTGATCACCCAGAATACCATAATAAAGGATCGAAACATTTCGCAACAATCAAACACTTATCTCACTATACTAATGTGCAATGCAGTGCAATGCAACATAGTGCATTATACCACATTCCGCAACACCTTTACTATAACATCACTGTCTTAATACCTCTACCATACATATATGTATAGCACATAGCGCAACAATATCACCATTCTCATATATGTCTTAATTATTCCCTTAATATCCCTTATACCCTATTATTTGTTTAGTGTTGCGTTATGGGGTTATTTTGCATATGGGTTTTTATTAGTAATTATTATTCTCCAATAATATGGATGGATGGAAAAAATAATACTAATAATTTCAATATAGAAGAAAAATATATTATTAGTAGTAGTATTTTATTATTTATTTTTCATGTTTTTCATGAATGATTCGAGAAAAACTTAGTTAGAATAGTGTAAAAAACCTACCAAAAAACGAGTATCTACCAAAATATGAGTAGGTCATATACCCTTATCCCATATATACCCCTTCCCATATATACTACTATATAGTAAAGTATGACGATATACATATACTATATAACGATATACGTCAGTAAATGCTATAGGTATATGTAACGATATACGTATCCACATATACGATATACATACACACTATAACGATATAATACATACTATGATATACCATACTATATAATGATAATATACTATATAATAATAATATACATATAGTAGCATACATACTATATCATACAATATAATAATATAATAATAATAATATAATAAATAATATAATATAATAATAATAATAAAAAATATAAAAAAATAAAAATAAAATAAAATTATTTTATAATTATAAAATAACAATAAATAAATAATAATATTTTATAATGTAAAATGAATAAGTATATATTCAATATATTTTATTTTAATATTTTAAATTATATTTATTTATATTTTAATAATGTGTGATATGTGAAATATAGTAAGTATAAATCAAATAACAAGTATGGCGGCCTAAAAGTTTAGAGATTTTGCGAAGCAGATGCCGGGAGAGCGACCCTCACACACTATAGAAATTTTCATCTAATATCGTTACTAATCATTAGTAAGCCACCTACATCTCGACATACCATTCACGATCCGAATTCTCAGGCATGATATCATCCCTTCGCAACCATTTCTCCCTACAAAAGTTGCATTTGATGTAGTCTCCCCTGGCATTCTCTTGGTTGTATCCATGAACAGTGACCCTATCATGGGTGCAAAATACCAATTTCCTCATTGATATTATTGCCTTGTATATGAGAACAACAATGATTGAGGTAATAATTGTTGCGGCAAGTGGGTTATCCAAAATCATTTATTACTTCACCAGTATCCATACCTCAGATTTAGAAATATAATTATAATCACTTAATGTATAGTTCAATGTAAGATATCTATCCACAAGCCAATCACACTTACCAAATCGATTCCAATCGGTTGTGATCTTTATCATATGCTCAGAGTGGTATGTAATACATTCTTTCTCTGTTGCGGCATGTGCCTGGGGTGCGAGAAAAGAAAGCACTATAAGGGCAGTGAATATAATAATGTTACCAATCATTGGTATCTCTCCTATAGAATATCACACCTTCAAGTGAGTCATAACCCACTATGTTTGTTGATATGACCTCACCACCTTCTTCATGTATGTCATTCATTATGACAATCATTTTTGCTAATAATTCTGACCTTGTTGGTGCGGTGAGTGTCTTGACCTGCACGTTTCTTCTACTACTAATCCATTGTTTTTTTCTTTCCTCCATGTCCTTATTATTTTTCTCATTGCACTCATCACAATACCAGGTCACACCGCCGATGGAGTGTCCCTGATAGTCAGGCGGGAACACACCGTCACACAGGCCGCATATGCTGTTACTCATTGTTGTTATAAATACCCGCTTAAATTCATTTATGAATTTAGGCTCCTCTCAGGATGTTTATTTTTAACATGGTCATCGTTTATGCACACCCAACAAAACTTTTTACCACAACATTCTACTACCATTTCATTATCCTTGTGTATTGTCTCCTTACAGTTGGGACATTTACAGAAATATATTCTTCTACCTTCTTCTTTAGGATAATCATCATATTCATGTTCATGGAATGATAAGCCACATTTACCACAATATACTGTTGCGATATCTTCTTTTTCCACCTCATTCATTCTCTTCTTCATCCCCTGTTGGTGCAAGAACCCCATCTTCAATGACATTGAAGACACCACCCGCCGAGTCGTCAATCTCTTCCAGTATAAAATCAATGGTGTCAACATCCCACCAACCATATTTGCTGTCCTGCTCTTTGTTGTATTTGTCCAGTAGGTTATACAAAGTGCGGAGTTCCTCTTCAGTCATCCTCTTCCTTCCACTTCCTCAAAGTAGTCATTGGTATGTCCTCAAAAGTGAGTCTCATCTTTGTGTGTTCCTTTGGGACTCCTGACCACATATCATATGTTTTGGAGTATTCGGTTGTTGTTAGTTTGTTAAAGTCCAGATAGAATATCTGCTCATATGTGAAGCCGTCAGAACCCTTTGTTGCGCAGGTTAGGTGTATTATGTTGTTGTTGTCCTCCAGCAGCTTGGCTGTTGTCTTTGTCCTGGTGTCGTTGTTGTTGTTAGTCATATTATTCACTATTATTCCCCACTAGGTCAGAACCCCTATAATAATCTATTAGGTGGCTGCCCGCATATATCTTATGTCTCTTGAAACCGGCAGTCCATAAAGCAAGGCCGACATGCCAGAACAGGTGAATTGCTGCGCACTGTGTGTCCTCAAACCTGATTTGAACATTGTAATCTGCAAAGTCATAACGGTTCTTCATAAAATACTCATTGGTGACAAGCAGGTTAACGTCACTGCAATCATCCAAGCGTGCCTTGATATACACACCGACTGAGGGGATTGTTATCCCTGTTATTTTCCTTCTCTTAATAGGTGATTGTTGATGGTGCGTAATGATAATGTCATGGAGTTTCTTCTCTATCCTATCCAGTTTCTCTATATTGTCCCTATACTGTATCTTTATGTCGCTTACCTGTTGCGCTATGTTTTCTACTATTATCATATCATCATCATCACAACTACTACTACTATTGGTCATTATTGTTGCGTGGTGTTGATGGGGATATAAGCATTTTCATTTCTCTCTCTCTCCCCACGAAGCTTTTCAGTCTTGTTGATGGTGAACTGCGACACCTTGGTTTTCATGCGATAGCGGCAGCATGGACAGTATCTATATTTCTTTTTGTCATGGAAGACCTTGCATACATTGCACCTGTTGAAATACAGCATCTTTTCCCTGTAGGTGAAGCCGGCGTAGTTCTCCAGCACAAATATGCGCTGCCTGGCGCATATGTCAGAGTTGCAGCAGCAGTTTGATGATGCCCTGTATTTCCTGCGCTTGCGGCTCTTCTGGGCCATCATGAACCATCTGTTGACATAGGGTTTGACAAAGTGCTTGTATAGATTGGGCAACGGCATTCTTGGTTGGTCAAGGAACCTTCGCATTTTCGTATAGTGGTGCTGGTAGCATGAGAAGCACAGCATTTCTTTGTCTTCTTTTTTTATTGTTGTTGCGCCATCATCATAGACAAAATACCAGGAACCGCATGATTTGTCTGATCCGCACTCCGAGCATATCCTCTTCTTCTTCTTGGGCTCAATATATATAGTGGTAGGGATAGTTGGAACGGTAATAATAGTAGTGGTGGTCATTTCTTACTTCTGTTCCTCCCTTCCCCAATGGTATACACCAAACTCATGCCCGCAGTCCGGGCAGTGTGTCCAGTCCTTCTTCTTTTTGGTGTTCATTCTGCCACACTTGGCGCATTCCCTTTTTGACTGGATGTTGCGGAGTCTCTTTATGTTGCGGGATATGTCACCGGCCTGCTCAGGCAGTATTCTGTTCTTCACTTCTTGTTTTTTCACCCATCCACTTGTTATTATTATTATTATTACTACTTCCTGAATGTCATGCCATCACTAGAGATCTTGAGGGCATGGTAGTCCCTGTCGGACATGATATCCATCACATTGCGAATCAACAGTGTTTTTACATGTTCTGGACGGATGATGTGAAGTATGACCTCCTTCTCATCAAACTCCATCTCCTTCAACTCATTGATGCCAACCTGGGTGTCGATAAGGCCAAAGTCATAGTGAACATTAAAACGCCAACCACTACTATCAACCTGTATTAATGTGACCTTCTTTTTATTCTGTTTTAGAACCGGATCACCACTACCACAACAACAGTTACAACAGCACTTGTGAAACCGCTGTAATCCCGCCGCAACATCATTGTTCAATGAACGCAGTGTTTTAATAACCGCTGACATGTCAGATTCAAGTCTCTCTATTCTATGGGTGTTTGAACCCGATAATGGTGGTGTCATTTCTGTTGGAGTGTCCCCACCAATGGCTTTTTAAATATGATTTTATCACTGAATGTGTCAATACTTTGTATGATATATCCCTTTAATTGCATGACATATAACATAATCATAAATGATGTCCTCTTAATATTACCATCAACAATATTTACAATGACGGTTTTTGGATGAAACTCAATATCATATAGGTCATCAAGATTAATGTTTTCACTTCTGTCATAACCACCACCCTCATATACCACATTCACCTTATATGTTCCATCAATCTTTATCCTTGTGACAAGATTGTTATTGCTGCTGTTGTTCTTTTCAATACGGCATTTTACCTTTTCAATTCTCTCTGTTAACTTTGACATGGTGTCTGCAATGAGTCGCTGTTGTGACTCTATGTTTTCCAACTCAATTATTATTTTGTTGTTGTTGTTGTCTACTATCATTTCTTGTAAGGTTGTTGCGGCATCTTCGGGATATAAAGTTTGGGAAATCTCACTACCACTATTATTATATGGTTAATCATCACTGTTCCTGTAATCCTCCTCCTTCTCCCTTTCCCATAGTTCGAAATTATTTTCCTTTATGAGAAAGTAGTGCGGCTCATTTATCATGAAAGGCGTATGCATAAACCCCGCAACAGCCTTTTCCTTTGGATCAATAAGAACATAGACCAGCTTACCCTCCACCTTGTTAAAGGACAATGTTCCCAAAAACCGGTGGCAAAAGTTATACAGGACATCATAACCCATACCATCTATCTGTATGGAAAACCCCCAACTGCCATCAATGCCACAGTCAACCCTACCCTCTATCTTATTAAACCGCTCAACATCAATGTCAATCTCCCTCAAATACGCAAGATGATAGGCATAGGACTTACCCTTCACCGTAACGGTGTCAGGTGAGTTGAAGAAAATGCTTCTGGAACTCATTCTTCCTCGCCACTATTATTATTAGTTGTTGCTTTCATCATCTTCTCAACCTCTTCCTTCTCTTCCCGCAACAACCAATACATCTTACTCACAATATTGTAAAACATATGGTTATTCCTTTGATTCATCATCGTAGAGGTCATCCTCCATAGGTTTTCAAGGTCAGTAAACCCAATATTCTCGGTGTCAATCTCTATCTTCATTTCAGGTTCTCCTTCACATATTTTAGCAATGCATTGTTGTCCCTTATATTCAGTTTTATAACATTGTTGTCCCACCACTCATACTCAACTGGTATGGACTGGAGGTTATGGTTCTCCTTCTCGATGATGGTGGTCAATCTCGCAACAACCGTCTCCCTATCCATAAACAATGATGATGTCATTTCTTCTTTTTATCCCCATCCAGTCTTACTTTTAGGCCATCAATAAACCAATACATAAACCGTTCCCTATCTGTCTTCACCATATCCCTGGTGTATTCCAATGCAAATCCAGTAACACCATTACTCAACGCTTCACCCAACATATGACTGCTGATGTTTTCAGGGTCATCAAGAATCTGCACCAATGAGTTATAAACCTCGGTTGCCTTTCTCTGCATCAACACCCAATCCTCCTTGACAATACCCACGGGAGCCGGTGAGTTTTCCAATGCCTTTAGGACACTTTCCACGCTGTATTTCTTCATTCCTAAACATCCATCTCCTTGAACAGATCACGGAATTCCTCAAATGTCATCTTATGGGTGTCATTCAACCTCACAACTACATCATGCTCTATCTTTCCATATCTATAGTAAAGGTCCTTTAATGCCCCTATTGTCATTTCTTTTGTAATGATGTTTGAGACACCATGGGTGGTTCCAAACCTGGAATCCGCACTGGCAATGCCATTTGGTCCATGGACATGAGAACTCATGTCGGTATATCCCATAAACACACCCATCATGCATCTCCTGTTTGTTCCATTCTGACTGTAGTTGCCAACCATTTGTGTGTATCTACCTTTGGTTATGCAGTCGTTAACCACCTGCCAGAGCTTGTGGGTGCGCAGTGTGACCGGTGTTTCCTCATGCTGTTCAACCAGTTTTGGAATTGTCATTATCAATTCTTGTTTCATGTAAAAATAGAAAAGCGGTATATTCTATATATACCTAGTCATCTTTCAATCCCAAATAGGATTTAAAGATTCATATCACACAATATTTTGGTTAGTTAGTGGTTCATCAGATCCGCCAACAGTGTATGTCCTGCCGGATATGATCTGCTCACCCTTTGTGGACTCCAGGGTTTCCCTATTGGCCCATGTCCTTTTGCACACCTTGCACTGGATTTTACCGTCTTCTTCTGGAAACACGGTAATGTCAGCATGTATGCAGCCTGATACTCCTGCCATTTATATCACTTAATTGATCTCCAGTCTCATATTTATCTCCATTGGAATGGAGTTGTTATTGTTGATGAATTGCAATGTCTTGTTGATGATATAGCCAACATCCATATCCTCTTCCAATGGCTTAAACCATGTTCCCCTTGTGGATAGTCCATCAGAATAGCATGACTGCTCAACAAACCCATTCTCATATGAGTTAAAGTAGTCAAACACCTTATCCACATCCTCCATTAGACCTTTGTTATACACAAGCTCCAACTCCAGTTTCCTTCTGCGATAGATGTTCTTATTCTGTCTATTATTATTATTATTATCTTTTTTCACCTTGAAGGAAAATGACTTGCCACATTTCTCACACTTGTGGGACACCACCGAATCACCAGGCTTGGTTGTGGGAACATGGTCACATTCTTTATCATCCTTCGATTCATTAGTTGGATCATATGTGATTATCTCACCACATACATTGCACTTTACTCTCATGTATGGACTGGATGGTATTAAAAATATTGGACTCATGCTCTTATGTTCACATTTTTTGTTTTTCTGTTTATTCCTTTCACAGTAGATATAGTCTATCAGGTCATCAGAGGTTGTATTCCCCTTTTCTATAAGAAACTCAACAATGTGTTTTGTGAAATTATCCATATCAACACAACACCTATGGGTATTTCTCAGCAAGGAGTGCTGATATGTTTATGTTACTTTGCTGTTCCAAAACCTCCATGAACTCGAATATTCTCTCACTCCAGCCACCAATCTGCACATTCAGCATGTTATTGGGGTCAAACTGGACTGTTCCATATCCTGAAAGGTCAATGTCATATACCCTTACGCTCTCGTTGACGGTCAGCCTATATCTCTTTACCAGTGCCTGAACCGACTGGTTCTCCAACTGACTACTCCATTCATAGGCACTGTAGGATTGCATGTCACTGAGGAATATGATTCGGTCTGCGAATATGTTCTGGGAAAGCATCAATGCAATGCATTTGTTGGCATATGTTGCGCCACCATCGGTGTTCTGTATCTGCTTTAGGTTGTGGAATATGCTGTCACGTGGCCTTATCTTCTGTGTAAGTTCCCTAACATTGGAATCATATCCAAACAATCTGGTGTTTTGTGGGTTTTTCCTGTATAACAGCGCACCAAACAGGCATGCAATCTCATTATAGCGAATTGATGTCTTGTCATTGAGTGTTGCATCCATGCTGCCGGATGTGTCCACGAATATGGCGTTCTTACCATTCAGTTGGGGTATGTTCTCATCCGTTGCGTGTGTGAGTGCGGCTTCAAGTGCCAGGTTCACGTTAAAGTTCCTTTCCTCTATCTCCTTATACGCCTGATAGAACCTGAAAGGCAGCAATCGGGAGTTTCTTATCTGGTCAACATTATTCAACCTGTCGATAAGGAACTTTTTGAGCAGGGCGGGGTCAATATCATTGTCCAGAAAGTTCCTGATATTGCGCAACAACGCCATTATGGGCATGGTCTCTATGATTGCTGACCATGTTTCCTTACTGCTGCCATGTTTTGATATGTAGCCCTCCCATGTGTTGTCTGATACGTCTGGGAACGACTCACCCTTCACAATTCTCCTGTATAGCTCTGACCTTTCCTTGTCCTTTGGTTTGGGATGGCATATGCGCAAAACATCCCGCAACTTCACACTTGAACTGTTCTTGTCATTCTTTATCAGTTGATATGGGGTGAATTCCTCCAGTTTGGAGTTAATAACCCTCTTCAGCACGTTTGGTAGGCTGCCCTTTGCCTGGCCGTTGCCAACATCACCCTTTATGGATTTGAAGTAGGCAATGCACTCTGCCATCTCATCTGCCCTTTTTATGATATATGGTGCGTATTTCTTGATTGCTGCGGACTTTTCAGCGTTGTATGTCCCAAAGTCGGCCAAAAGCACCTCCATCATAAGAACAATGGGTGCTGTTCGCAGTTTCATCTCGTTTCTGATATAGGCTGCAAGTCTCAACACAAAAACAGGGTCCACGGCTGCAACTTCCCGCACCAATGACACCCATTCCTGATACTGTGTGCTGGAGTCACCATAGAACTTTTCAGTCTTCACCATCTGTGTTGCGGACATTAAGTATAATTTGGTGTGATTGTCGGGTATGAACGCAGGCCCCTCTTCATAGTTGGTTGCTGGAATGCCAGACCTAACTTTCTTTGGCTTATATCCTCCCTTCGTATTGGTTATATTGTATCTCATACTCTTGTTTCTTGACACCCTCAGAATCAATATAAACGTAATCATTTCGCACCATATCAATTAAAATGAGAAAAAACAAGGTTTATATTACAATCCACACAACCATACTTTGTTACAGCCAGTGTAGCTAGCGGTTACTTCGTGCAATTGAATCACCGTAGCGACTTATTCTGTTGTGACCCTCAAATAATATATAATAGTAAGTGTAGTCGATGGTTACTTCGCTATAATCGAGATGCCTTCGGGCTTTCCATTGACACTTATTCTACTATTATAGAGAAAGAACCCCATACGAATGCCATGTCAGTGTAGTTGATAGTTACTTCAAAACATCAGGCTTTAGCTGTTACAGCACCTGATTATAGAAACAATTTCTATCAACAACTATATTCTACTACGGCACAAACCTGATGGTCAGTGTAATTAGTGGATACTTCATCAAACTTTGGATTTGAATTAGAAAAAAACCACTAATGACTATTCTACCACCATTAATGTTTCACTCACCTCCATTACTACCATTGTCATTTTTTATCACCCAAAAACCAATTCCAGCCCTTTTTAGTTTCAAATACATCCAGTATGTAACATGCTTCTTCACACTGCCATGATCATGATGACGCTCCCACTTGAACAGCTTGGCAGCCTTATCCGCTTCAAAAACGGTGTGGAACTCGATGTTGCGGCCATTCTGCCTGTTTTTGGCAGTCCATTCACTCATATAGCAGTTAAAGCACTGCCATCCGTTTTTGTATTTCAGCCACCTTCCCTGGGCTGTTGTTTTGGATTTGCACTTTAGGCACTTGCGGCCATCAATGTCCTCACAATACTGTCTCTTAACCATCTATTTGTTTTTATAAAATCAGTTTATATATGTTGGGAAAATACTTTAATATCCAGCAATACGCTATAATATATTATATGGTAAACATTACTGTCGCATACAGACCAAAACAAAAACTAGACAAGGATCTTGTCATTAAAACCGAATCTGACCTATTGGTTGGTGAAGAGAAACTAAAATTTGATGATGTCACCATTCCCAAAGACTCATTGAAACCGGTGGAGACAAAAGCTGAACTAAAAGATGAAAAACAATTGTTAAAATCAGGTGATCCCTTAGTTATAAAATACAAAGCAGGAACAGGTAAAGACGTTGTTGAGCAGTTTGCACAAAAAGTCATATTTGACCCAAAAGGCGCAACATACGCTTCAATAGACATTTAAGAAAACGTCTTTCTGCATTTCAGACATCTACAGGTCACAACAGATGGACCCTGGATGTCCTCTGAATTTATTGTTCCCATAATCCTATTATACACCTTTATATGTTTACAGAACAATTGTTTCAGCCATTCAAACATACAGACTTCATGTCATGAATTACATATAAATCATTTTATACCACATAGTAGAAGTATATATAGGAAAGATGAGTCTAGTCTCTGGAATAATAGTTTTGATAATAGGTGTGATATTGGCAGCAATATCAAGCGCAATACCCGCACCAGGCAACAAAATTGCCTACTGGATTGGAATTGCCCTCATAATAATAGGGATAATAATAATAGTGCTGGCAGTGTTGGGATTGACACTTGGTGGTCTGTTCCTGCTGCCACTATTGTTGGTATAGGTTATTAATAGTAAACCTTTTCCTTAACATAATCTTTTGTTTTTCCTGTTCCACTTAACGGCCTTAACCTGAATCTATTCCCGCAACAGAAACACCTCAACGCTTCTGTGTTAAAATACATGGCACAGATTGTGCAGTATTTCCGGTTTCCAACATAGCACTTGTAGCTCTTACCGTCATATATGCGTCCATCAGCCTGACTTGGGTGATGAAGGCATATTGAGTGACATGTCAATACCATTTTTATTGTGTCAAAGCCGGATCAACAGTCGCAACAGCGTTTTTGTCGACACATGGTTTGCACTTGACCTCAAAACTGCCGTAATTGCGCAACAACACTATCTTTGCCACTACCTGCTTACACCCATCACACTTTAGTTCTGTCATCTGTTATTATCCTGACTATATCCCTGCAATCCTATATATTTTTTCTTACCACACTTACGACATGTCGCAACACGTGAATTCCCTTCGGTCCTAAACTCATGGTCACATTTAGGCTGAACCATCATGTTACTCTATGTCACCCCTTTTGAAATAAACCATACCATAACTGTTCCTGTCTAACTGGAATCCCACCGACAACATAAAACGTATCAGTGAGAGCAGCATATGTGCCTTCGCTCCCTCATTCATTATAACCATTGTTATCATACTGTAATATTCATGGTGCTTTAGTTTCAAGTAGAATGTGTCTGGATCTAACCTGGAATATGGTATTTGGTCATCATTGTTTTCCCCATGCAGTGTGACATGGCCATCGGCAAGTGTTATTTGTGTTATTGGCCCCTTTTTACTTGCCAAACATTTCCACTCCGGTTTTAATCATATCATTCAAGTCCTCAAATGCCTGGGAAGCCTTACCCTGGTTAAAGGCGTGTTGTAGTTGTGCTGTGATATTATTATTGTCTGCTGCGGAGTCATTTATTGCTGCGATAACTGTGTTATTGCCATCATCATTGGATTCCTCATCATCATCATTGTTGTTGTTGTCTGCCAATGCCACTGCCATTGCGTTAAAAGAAAACAACAGTGCACCAGCAATCATCATGATTGATATTATGTTTGATTGTTTCATTGTAACACTGATTATGTTAAAAGATCTATAAAAACCAAGTTATTTCACACGAGACCTTGTTATCCGCCTGTGTTCGTTTATGACATCGGCACAAAGGCCCATAACACCCACCGTCATGAGCATTAATGACATAAACGACACAAACACCCTGGCCTTCTCGGAAAAGATACCATTTGTGATTATTATGATGAACCCCAAAACAAACACAAACAGGTTAATGACAAACCAGAACTTACGCAACTGCATATATATTTATAACCATAGTTTTTCTATTATTTGTGGTTTGTGTAGAAAATGCAGAAAATGTGGTGCGGAGTTTTATGCCGACACCGAATATGATCATTTATGCGATGAGTGCCTGGCTGAAACATCCTACAAGTGGAGTAGTTCGGATGCTGGAGACGGTAACAGTGACTGGTAACAACTACCGCAAACTATCCCTGTTCTTATAGTCATGTCCAACAACAAAACACTGCCAAAACATGCATGATGTTGCTATTCCGCTGAAAAAGGCTATGACAGCACCAATAGCAGACATGATGAATAACGCCACCAAATCCCTCAACCATTGCGCACCAATGATCAATAACACACCAAAAACAAACATGGTTGACCAAAAGTAGAAAAAGCTGATTGGTGATGCCTGACCCTTTACCCTACCTGTTCTCTCGTCAATCATCCTTCTTTTTCACCAGCCAGTTATAGTCATTCCTCTCTATGAGAATGCGATACCGCCTGTTCCTGTTGCGGTCAATTGCCTGTATGATTACACCGCCTTTCGATGTGTCTGCTATTGCGTCTATAACAATGTCAAGTTGCTCAGTTATTGTTTCCATTTTTATACACTGAACCTCTTCAGCATCTACCATAAATACTTTGTCACAGTTTAAATTACCGCACCGTATTTCTCCAGCACCTGAACCTGTGGATATGAAAGCCGTTTACCAACAACAGCTATCAGTGAGTCAAACGGTGCGGAGTTTGTGGAGTTGCTGAACTTTAACCTCTTTTCAATAAAGCATATTGCGTTGGCATAGCGCAACAACAACCTAAACCATGGCCTACCTGTTCTTGACGGCAACAACAACACATAGTGATTACTATTCCTCCACTTGCTTGCCTGATATATCGCCTTCTCAACCCACAACTGTATTGCGGAATATGGTGGATTAATATATGTGTTGGAATCCCAATCCCTGTTCAGGCCATTCTCATCAACACTTATACTGGCAACCCCTGGCAATGGATGGGCCTTTTCTGCGCATGGGTCAAGCTGCAAGTCAAATGTTTTCTGCAAGTCATCAAACAAATCCAATGGTGTGAGCCAAACATTATCCGATTTTGAGAACATTACCTTTCTGGTGTGTTTATCCATTTCTATACTACACCAATACCGAATAGCTCTTTAAGATTGTTTCCACCTGGCTTAATGTTCCGTCATTAGGCTGGAATGATTCTGCCATATGGAATGGTATCTTCATTTCGTTGCGCAATGCGCCAAGTTCCGTGTTATAGAACCACTCCAACTCACCCTCCTTGCCCTTATATAGCGCATCATCAAACTTCTCTTCAGTCTGCTTCCCCTGACCCCTCAAATATATTATCAGGTCTGGTTTGGCAACAGCAAAGTCATTATACAGGGTGTGAAGTGTCTTTTGGATTCCATACCAGAACGCACCAGCCTTGTCTATCTGCTGCACGTCATAGGCAAAATGCGCAAGGTTTGACAGTATATATCTGTCCAGTATGAATGTCATGTTCTTGTATCTGGGATTTTCCAGTTCCCTCTTGAATGACATAAAGTCCGCAACAAAGTTCATGTTATAGGCTATTACTTGATTTATGTCAGTCATGTCAAACCCAATGCTCTTCAGTCTTGTTATGGTTGTGTAGGTGGGAAAGTGCCTGCGCTGGAACTGTCCCTGATACTTGTCATATAGTTGGTTGAGAAGAGTGCTTTTTCCGGTTCCACGAATACCCTCAATGGCTATTATCTTTGTCATACTCGCTCTATCATCCCATTGCATATGTTGCATATATAATAGTTTGAGATGAATATGCCTGTTTTCTTCAATGCCATCATCTTTTGCGTGTGATGTTGTGTAATCTTTGCGCACCAGTGACAGTAGCTTTGCTCCTTAAGCATAATCAACTCTTCCATGGTAAACTTCACCATGTGTCCTGTATCTCCTTTAGGCGGTCACGTTGTTCCTGTTTTCTATTGAATTCCTTTACATATGCCTTATGAGCATCATTCCTATACTGTTTCAACAGTTTTTGTATTCTGCTGATTCTCATTGATATTTTCAATAATAGTCTTATTTCATCTGTATCAGTTGTTGAAAGCATATGATATAACTCATCACAGCCATCAAATATCTTCTGCAAGTCCTTCTCATATTCTGGATACACATCAATCAACATGCTGTTACCTCCATTGACTCCAAAACCCAATTGGTATGATATTTTATATAGTGATAGCATGTGGTGCATATGAACGCATCACCATAACACTTCCATGTCTGATACCCTCTTTGGTTGGTATATGTCTTAGTGCCATCACAGACAGCGCATATTCGCTGTTCCGGTAACTTATCCTCAAACACTGCACGTGTGCGTATGCGCATGCGCATCTTTAACCCACAGCAGAAACAGTATAACTTGTCGGTCTTAAATCCAATGCGGCATAACTTACACCATTTCCATCCCCGCATAAACCGTTTCTGGTTTAGGTGCTTCAGGTATTTTGTTGGGTTTAGCAACTTTTCATGGTCACATTTGCCCTTACATATCAATGCCATTTTAGTAAAGAAAGTTATTATGTCAATTTAAACCTATATATTTCCATGGTAGAAACGGTAAATGAACAGGTTAAAACCCTTGACATATCCACATTGGACACATCAAAAAGGGAAACAACAAACTCATCCAAAAGATTTGAGAACAGATATACATACAACCTTCATGTAAAGCACAAGCGTGAGGAACTGCATAAACTGGTTCTCCCACGTGGCATAACAATGAAGATTCACCAGACTTCAATTAATGAGGACAGCCAGAGTGAGGGAACCCTGATCACATTGTCAGGAACAGACATGAACCCAAGCGCACTGTGCCAGCGTGGTAAGCATGAGATAGAGCAGTTCATCAACACCAAACTCAAGGTGTTGCAGGACTCCCCACAACAACTTTCCCAACATAAGGAACCAATAAAACTGGAGACAAAGATATTCTCAGATGAAATTGCGCAAAAGGCATTCAACATATGCCAAAAGGGTAAAGATACCTTTGGAGAGATATGATTAATTAGCTTGTGTTAGTATTTAATAGTAAATGCCTTGGGATATTGTTTCAAATCCACTGGATAGCACAGGAGACCTCTTTGGTGGTAAATGGGGTAACTACATTTCCAGATTATTAAACGGTGAAGATTTATCATTAGTAGACGCAAGTAAGGAACCGGTGATTGGAACCACCACAAGGTTCAAGAAAGGCAAACTTCAGATTTTTGATGCTGATTCAAGTAACACAGTAAGCTTTGACCCTGACAACATGGTTGGCAACAAGAAAATCAAGATAAGGGGAATGACATCAGGCTCTGAGGACTATATGACGACAGATATTGAGGGTGCAACCCTACAGAACAAGATATTGGGTTCCAACACAAGTCTTGGTGCGCAGTTAGACGCATCGGGCAACAACATAATAAAGGTAGGCACACTTGGCGTCAGGGATATTGACTCATCCAATGCCAACTGGCTTACCACATCTGGGATTGGGGCAAACACATCATTCAATGTGTTGCCGTCATATGCTGGAATCACCGGTGCGACATCTGTTTCAGTAACATTCGGCAACGCATCCAAGATCCACAGGTATGAGTTTTATTCCAACGCTTTAGGCTCAAACACCAAACTTCTGGACATTTTGCCAAACAAGGTAAACTCATATGTTGACCTTGACATGAACGGCCACAACATATCCAATGCAGTTTTTACGGTAACAATATCCAACAACTCGATACTGGATGCACAGATTGGGACACACACTTCAACAAAGATAACAATAACCAATAAGGCACAACTTAACACCGCAATCCTCTATAATGACATCAATAACGCACTTGGTGCGCATTATTTCGACATCACCAAAATGACCGCACCAACTGCGCCATCAGCAAACGACATTAGGGTTTATGTGGACACAGCCGACACACACCTAAAAATAAAGAACAGTGCCGGAACAACTGTTGACCTGTTTGCGCTTGCTTCAACAACCCACGCCACGGCGCACAAGTCAGGCGGCAGTGATGTCATCAAGGTAAACGAACTCGCACCATCCACCACAAACAACACCGCAACCAACTCCACAACAGGAACAAACGGAACATTTCCGGCTTTAAACGGCCTTGCGCAATACTTTATCAACGGAACAGGCGCATGGGCCGTTCCAGACTTTCCCACAGGCGCAGGCTCGCTTGTCAGGGGTGTTGCCACAAAGACAGGTGATGCCACCACAAAAATATTCACAATAGCCCATGGATTTGGATCAACACCAAGTGCATGGATTGTTGACCCCATAACCCCAGATGCGTTTGGTTTCATGACAAAGACGGTTGACGCAACAAACATCACCCTGACCTACCAGAACGCACCCCCAAACGGCACAAACAACCTCAAATACGCATGGCTTGTCATGGATTCAGGGACAGGATCATCAACCGGCGAAGCAAACACATATTCTACGGTTGGCACGGGTGTCACTATAGTAAAGACCAAATCCAGTGTTGACCTTCCATTCCGTTCCTTTATAGCCGCTTCCAGCAGGATAACCATAACCCAGAACACCAATGACCTGACATTTGATGTTGTCCAGGCCAACCTATCCCTGGGCAGTATCGGTGGAACGGTCTCAAACGCACAGATAAACGACATGGCCTACTCCAAGCTGACATCTGTTCCCACTGTCATAGTCAAGACTGACCAGACAAACACATTCGGTGCGTTTGACCAGATTTTCCCATCCGCCAGAATACGCATATTCAACCCTGCTGGCACGTTCAAGTATTCAATACTTGGTGCGGCAATAACAACATCTGACTACAACCTCACACTCCCCCTGATATCGGCCAACGACAACCTTGTGAGCAGGACATCCGTTGACACACTACTCAACAAGACCCTTACCAGTCCAACAATAGGAACAATAATAAACACGGGAACAATAACACTACCCACAGCCACAACAACATTGGTTGGAAGGGACACCACAGACACATTGTCAGCCAAGCTCATAAGCACCGCAAACAACACAATCACGTCAGCATCAGCCGCTGCCGGTGACATACTCGTGTCCAATGGGACCAAATATGACAGGCAGGGTATCGGTGGTGACGGAACGTTCTGGGGTGTCCAGTCCGGTGTTGCGGGTTATTACGCACCATCCGCATCAGGTGGTGCATTACTGCCAGACGGAACACCACAACCATCATCGGGAAGATGGGGTGGAATATGGGGTGGAATCTCGGCAGGCAGGGGTGTTTTCCACCTGTCAAACACGGGAACAATCACATATGAGATAGTGAACGCAACAGAAGCCGCAACAGTAATAACAACTCCGGCAACAGACGACTCCATTGGTGAGATAAAGACAACAGCCATATTCAGCAGGCAGTCAAGCATTGTATTCAGGGCAAAATGGGCATTGAAGCAGACAGGCAATGCCGTCATAATGATGGGGTTCTCATCACAGGCAACACTACCAACAGGTGGAAGCCATGATACCCCACTGGACGGTGCGCATGGTGTGTTAATAACATGCAGTATCGACTTACCTGAAACTGTTTACCAGATATCAAGAAATGACGGTGGAACATCCCAGACAAAGACCGCAACATCCGCAGCATCGATAAACACAACAGCCCACACATGTGAGATAAACCTCAACCCAACAAACTGCATAGTGACCGTTGACGGAACACCTGTTACCTACACAACAGAGTTGCCATCATCAACAATGCCCCTTTACGCATTTGTCCACATAGAGGCAGTTGGCAACTCGGCAAAGGGATTAGCCCTATACAGGGAACAGGTAACAATGTCATAATAACTATGTTGTTTATAACGGTGTTCAACGCATATACCCTTGATACATAAAAAATGACATGGGTTTATTTAGGTAACGGTTTTTACACATGTAAGGCAGCAGACACAAAGATAACAACAGGGGTAACAACCGACTCTGGACTCTTTGAGGTAGACACTGGAAAACACTACACATTCAACGGAACGTCCTGGGTTCTGGGAACAACCCTTATACTAAATGATCAGGCCAACACGTTTGGTGCGAACTATTATGACATAATAAGGATGACCGCACCAGCCAGTCCGGCTGTAAACACACTGCGTCTGTATGTGGATACAACTGATACCCACTTAAAACACAAAAACAGCTCAGGAACAGTAACGGATCTTACTGCGGGAAGTGGTGGGGCAACTGACCTTGACTCACTCACCGATGTTGTCATAACTTCGGCAGCGGCCTATCAGGTAATATTCAGAAACTCCGGCAACACTGCATTTGTCAACTCACTGATAGACGACAACAACATCGCATCATCAGCAGGAATTGCCAAATCCAAACTGGCTGCGTTAAACATCGGTGACTCGGATGTTTCAAGCCACACCTCAACCAAAATCACCATCACGGACAAGACCCACCTCAATGCTAATATCCTATATGGCGATATTGACAATGCACTTGGTGCGCACTTTGTAGACATAACAAAGATGACAGCACCGGCAAACCCATCTGCCAACATTCTTAGGTTATATGTTGACACGGCAGACACCCATCTCAAGGTGAGAAACAATGGCGGAACAATTGTTGACTTGAGCGCAGCCGGTGACGCTACCCTTGCCGGAACACAGACGTTTACCGGTGCGAAATCCTTTGACCTGCAAATCAGTCCCAAGGAAATCGCCGCACCATCGTCACCATCGGCAGGATATCAGGCTTTATACATAGACTCCACATCCCACAGGCTGTCAAGAAAGAACTCTGGTGGAACAGTAACAATGTTGGAGGGCCTTGGTGTTGCCGAACTTGCCGGTGTAAGCACACAGTCAGGTGACGCAACCACAACCACATTCAACATTGCCCACGGCCTGGGTTCCACACCATCTGTTGTCTCATGCATTGCATCAACATCAGCCGCATGGGGCTTGACATACACATATGACTCAACAAACATCATTGTCGCATACCAGATTGCGCCACCATCAGGGACCAACAATCTCAAATTCCAATGGAGAGTGGCCGCATAACCTTGACGGTTCAGATAGTAGGTAGCGGCGTATTATATGGTGTCTCTGGTGACACCAAACCCTCAACATACGCAAATGGAACACTGTTCTTCGAGCAGGACACAGGCTCAATATACAAGTCATCATCAGGCTCGTGGTCAATGATAGTAGGTCCATCAAAAACAGAAACACTGACCAACAAGACGGTCAGTGGGGCAACAAACTACTTGCAGGGTGTGCAGCAGTCTTTCCTAAACTTCAACAACAAGAGAACTGGTGTGGGCTATCCTGCCAATGGCGGACTGCACCTGCTTGGTATACAGGCATCAATCACCATAACAGGAACATACACCCTTATAGCATACAACACGACTGATGGACAGCTTGGGGCAAACTACGCAACATCCACCGCAGGTGATGGTTCCTTTGCGGGGTTCCAGAGTGCTATAACCACACAATGGGCAGACAACCCAAGAATCAACATATCAATGAAGGTTGACTCCACAGCCACAGGAAGGCTTTACTGTGGCTGGTCCACATTGTCAACATTCCCAAAAACAAACACACCATTTGGTGCAACAGACAAGGGCATCGCTTTCGGATACAGGACAACAGACACGGACTTTACCATATTCCACCATGATGGATCAGGGTCGGCTGTGGCGGATGCGATGTCAACACCTGTTGCGAAAACCAACGCAACAACAAAGTTCAACCTGGAGATAATATGCTCGGCAAGCTCCGCACAGGTGATATACAACGGAACAAACAGCACCACCATATCAGCGGATTTGCCATCATCATCAGACCAACTTGCGTTCTTCTGTGGTGTAATTGCGTCATCAACAACCGCAAGAAACTGGAAGTTCTACAGTCTCACTTCGGAGAACATGTAGGATATGGCAATACAGATAATAAACAGTGGTTTGTTATATGGCCTGTCAAGCGACACCAAACCCTCAACATATGCCAACAACACACTGTTCTTTGAGACAGACACAGGCTCCTTCTACAAGTCATCGTCTGGATCATGGTCACTGGTGATTGGGGCCAGCAAGACGGAAACACTGACCAACAAGACCCTGAACATCCGTGACAATCCACCACCATATGGAACCATGTATGGTGGAAACAATGTTGGCAACAAAAAGTTTGGATTAATGCACAATTCAGCATCAGGACAACTGAACAACTGGGGAACACTTGCCGGTGTAGGTTCCACAGCGGGAACAATTGGTGGCACACCACCCGCATACACACCGTCAAACCCATCATATCCATATCCACTACTCACCGGCTCTGTATCCGGCAACCAATCCAAACTTCAATGGACAGGTTCTACATGCTGGAATGATGGTCCCCGTTTCAGGATACAGTTTAAGCTGTCAACAACATCCAACATACGCTTCTTCATTGGTTGGTCATCCGTGACATCATCGTTCCCCACCACAGACACATTCATGGCAACCAACACACAGGGTGTGGGGATAGGAAAACGCTCAACAGACACCGTTCTCAGCATATTCAACAATGACGGGCAATCCAACTTTGGCGCACAGGCCCTAAGTCCCGCACCAACCGACACAGCAATGACAAGCATAGTAACATATGAGATGTGGGTTGATCCTGTTGCGGACACATTCAACTTCACACATGATGGTGGAGTAACAGTGCAGTCGTTCACCCAGGCAGGAGGCTTCTACCCCACAGACACCACTGTATTGGGACTGGTCATAGCAGTGGGAACGGCAACCGGTTCCTCAAGGACACTCACATTCTATAGTGCGGATGGGGAGAATACCTAACAGGAAAGGAACACCTAATATACTAAATAATGTATTGTATACCTATGGTAGAAACTCCATATCAGATTAACGGTGGGTTGTCACAGGCAGTCCAGGATGACATATCAGCATTACCGAATTTTATGGGGATAACCACATTCAATGCAGGTTTCCCAACAATGTATACTGTTATTACATTTGACCACACGCCGTCACAGTCAACGGCATTTAAGAAAATACTTTTGTCCAAACTGGGCCTATACAATGACGCATTGGCAAAATACACCAATTTCAATGGTGGGTCACTCATCTACAACACCGACACTCCTGTTATCCTAACTAATATCGGAACCACATACAAGAATCTGTATGCCAGAAGTGATGGAATGTCGTTTGGTGCGGACACTGATGTTTATGAGGTTGTGCGTGTCATTGTCCACTGGACAAAAGGTGGCTCGGACACGGGAACACAGTCACTGCAAATCATAGACAAGCAGACACCATCCAATATTCTCGCAACAGTAACACCATTGGTCACAGGTGTAAATGTGGGGTCCATAGTTGCAATACCGGCAGCATTACTGGAAACACAGAAACTATATCTCATACAGGTGAAATCAACAGTGGCCACAGATGATCCTGTGTTTGAGGGCATCCGAGTGATGATGAAATAACAGTGGGATTACTTGACTTTATATTTGATTTATTCAAACCGAGACCCGCAATGAAAGACCCCGAACTAGATGAAATAAAGGCTGTCCTTGACCTATATAAAAACAGGATAGAGTATCTGGAGGATTTCAACTATAGAAACTCAGCAGAACTATCCTCAACAAAAAAACAGTTAAAGGACTTGCAGAACAGGTTTAAGGAATTGTCATCATCAACCAACGGCACAGCTCTTTGAGTATCCACAACTCTGGCAGGATATGCAGCCTGCCTGGTTGACCATTGAGCCAATATTGCATTTTTCACATATCTCTGTTATCTTCTCAAACACCGCATCAGAGCCTTTTAGGTATTTATTGAACTCATCCAATATGTCCCTGTTCTTCACATTCTTGTTAATATAGTCGATTGTTGCGGCACTTGGCTTGGACACCCTCTCCACAACATTGCTCAACGTTGACTTTACACCTATCTTACCCTCTTCCGACTTTACCGACGTGTCAGTGTGCAGTATCTGTGAGTGCCTGGAGCCATCAACATAGACCGACACACCCTTCAACCCAAGCTCATGGGACAGAACATAGCAGAACCTTACATCCCTGGGAGTAACGTTCTTTGGGAAATTAACGGTCTTTGATATGGAGTTGTCAATCCATTGTTGCCACACAGCCTGCGCAACAACATGATCAGTCCAGTGTAGGTCATATGCCGTCACAAACACTTCCCTCATCCACTCTGGTATCTCTTCCATGCCCTGAACGGAGCCATAGTTCTTCTCTATCTTCCTTATCAACTCATCAGAATACAGTCCCTCCTCTATCAACGCCTGCCTGAACGGTTCATTCAGGTAGTAGAAATCCCCCGCACCAACCGTCTTCTTGAACACCAGTGCAAATATCGGTTCCAGTCCGTTAGAACAGTCAGCTATCATCGATATGGTTCCGGTGGGTGCGATGGTTGTGGTCCACATGTTCCTCACACCATTCTTTTCAAGTCTATCGACAACATCAGCATTAAAACTAGGAGTTGGATATACCCTATCCACCACATCCCCTGGCTTATTGCCATGTCGTATCAACATCTTATATGCGCCGCATGGACCACGCTGCTCAGCAAGATCAATACTCTTTTTGACCGATTCCCCATACAACTCTCTTCCCAAAATACACATCAAATCATAGCCCTCCTGTGAGTTATATGGAATCCTTAACCTGAACAGCAGGTCAGCCAATCCCATTATACCCAATCCAATGCGCTTGGTGATATTGGAATTCTCCTTTATGTCTTCAGTGGGATACTGGTTTACCTCCAACACATCATTCAAAAACTGTGTTGAGATGCGAATGGCCTGCCTGTATCCACTCCAGTCAAACTCCGCACCATCCGTGAACTTTGCAAGATTAATACTACCCAACGTGCATGACTCACCATCATACATGTATTGTTCCGAACAGTTACCAGTTACAATACCATTGAATATTATCTTATGTGTGTCATACTCTGTGATGTCATAGACGGGATACCTGCCTGGCATCTTATATATTGATGTCACCTTGGTGCTGTATTTGATTTCACTGTTGCTCATATGGGGAGAGTCAATGTTCCTGACCTTGGATGATGTTGTCAGGCCAACAGTCCTCAAATACTTTGTGAATGACTTGTCGAATATATACAGTGAGAATATGCCATTGACATCAGTTTTTATGGTGGTCTTGACACCAAAATTAATAAGAAGAATCTGCAAGTCCTGCAAGAACCTTCTACTGTAGTTTGAGTATTTCAACACACTGCCCTCAGTCAAACACGTTGCGCTTGTTGAGAACAACAGTTTCAGGTATGAGCTTACACACTTCTCTATTCCCTCCCATACGATCTGGGGAACCTCATTACACCTAAAACCCAGGTTATACAGGACAACGTTCAGGTTAACAGGCTCACCATAGATGTTGGGAACAACCCTCTTATTCAAGACATGGTAAATGTTGTCATACTTGTTCAGATCTGTGTATCTCTGGAAAACATTGTAAATGGACTTGTCATCATCATTGATTAGGGATGGGTAGTTGTTGGCAAATCCCAACAGCGCACCAATGTCACTGTCACCCTTGGTTCCAAACAACCCCTTGTTGGATTGCAGATAAAGTTCCTCACCAACTTCAAGATACTGCGCTTCCTTTCTTTCACCACTCTTCAAAATCATTTCATGATAGCCGGTGCATTCAATCTCATATCCATCACTTGTGGATATCAACAACACCTCAGCATTGTCAGATGTCTTGAAAACTTTTGATGCCTTTTTCTGCAATATAATGGTGTCATTCTCATTTGAATACCGCTTGAATGACTTGTTGTAGATATGGTCAACGGCAACCTCAACATCCAACTGGTCTTTATAGAGTTCATTGACGGTGAGCATCCCCCTGTTGGTGTGCAGCCTTGTTCCACCCAGCACACATGGATTGGTGATCTTGATGTCACCCCACAACTCCCGCAACGGATTCTTCCTGTTTGCATTATCAGAGAACAGAACACCAGGCTCAGCAGACTTCCACGCATTCTCCGCTATCTTGTCAATAAGCTCCCTAGCATCTATTTCACCATAATTTTTACCATTAAAGTTCAAACTTATATGGCTGTCATCATCATAGCGGTTCCAGAACTCATCATCAAACATCACAGAAACGTTAAAGTTCTCCAACTTATGGGGTGTCAGCTTGTAGTCAATGAACTCCAGGATTTGGGGATGCCAATACTCCATGATGCCCATGTTCGCACCACGTCTTTTTCCACCAGCCTTCACAATGTCGGTTAGAAAGTTGATTTGCTCAAGCACCAGATTGATGGGGCCTGTTGCGGCATTATAGGTGTTGCCAACATTGCTACCAGCCGGCCTGATGTATGAAATGTTTGTGCCAAAGCCACCGGCACACTTGAAGATAAACGCTGCGTCATGTGATGCCTTCATTATGGACTCCATGTTGTCATTGATGGCAATGGTAAAACAGGCACTCCCCGCACCACTCGGTGTCCCCATGTTCATAAGAGTGGGGGTATTTGGCTGAAAGATGCCATCATACATAAAGTCAAAATACTGTTTATAGAGATAGTTGTATTTTTTAATAAGTTTTTTATCAATAAGTTTTAAAATTTCATGGACATTGGTTTTCATGTGTGGTATGAGTTCATTGTATTTTCTAAGTATGATTTCAACCTGATACTCAGTTAGGTTCTTTGGCTTGTAATCAATGTCATCAATGAATCTGGTTTTCCTGATATAGTTTCCATCCTTCTCATATATATCTTCATCATACATGACAGTCCCAATGAACACATGTGATGCCACACGATGCCGCCACTCATGAAGGTTCTCAATCACCTCACCAGTCTCAATATCCCGCAACAAATACCTTGAAGCCGCTATTGAAGTCTGATTAGAACTATACTTACGCAACTCACGCATATGGTGCATATTCATTACATCCTTCATATGAGACACCTTCAACCTCAACTCATCCTGCTTCTTTATCTTGTTGTCAACATACTTCTTCAAAATATCAGTATAGGTCCTGTCATTTTTCATACTTACAGACTTATACAGAAGATAGCCCTCCACCAATGCGTTGATATATCCTGTTGTTATCTCAGTTGAACCCTGCAACTTTCCGGTAACATACTTACAGACCTCATTGGCTATTACCAGCCTGTCCTTACTATAGCCGGTGGCTTTCTTTATTGCGTTTAGTAGTTTAGTTTCATCAAACTGTTCCCTGTTCCCCAGGGTCTTGGTGACTGTTGTTATTGTTGGTGTTGATGTAATAGTGGCACACATGTTGATACAAAACTAACATACTCTGTGGGATTAATACCTTGCTTTCTCCCT
>Ga0073909_10000014_pt1 | contig 73243 bp, 54 predicted proteins | sample Coa_R1_6_FD_66439 | JGI IMG/M metagenome (GOLD analysis project Ga0073909, IMG submission 66439) | Surface soil microbial communities from Centralia Pennsylvania, which are recovering from an underground coalmine fire. - Coalmine... | ecosystem: Environmental > Terrestrial > Soil > Unclassified... | reverse complement strand
CCCCGGCACCCCGGGAACCCCCGGCACCCCCGGCACCCCGGGCCAGCCCGGAAACCCGGGTACCCCCGGAACCCCCGGCACCCCGGGTACCCCCGGAACCCCGGGAACTCCGGGTACTCCCGGAACCCAGGGGGGCGATCCCGGCACTCCGGGCCAAGGCGGCCTGGGTGACGGCAACCCCGGCAGCACAGGTGGTATCGGCGATGGAGATGGCAGCCAGCGAGCCAGCGTTACGGCGGCGGGTGGATTCACCAGCCTCGGTGCACGGACTGCTGAGACGGCCAGTGTGTCGAACCTCGCCTACACCGGCTCCAACAGCCTCGAGCTCCTCGGACTCGGACTGTTGCTGATGGGAGCAGGGATGACCTTCACTCGCAAGGGCGCCCGCCTGCGGCGCTGAGTGAACGGGGGCGGCGTCCGAGGAAACTCGGGCGCCGCCCCAACTGCTGCCCCGACAACCTCACAGCACCGGAACCGGCCAAGTCCCCGCCAGCCGGACGGCCTGGCGCCGGCGTCAGTGCCGTCGGTGCCTGCAGCGCGCGGTACGCCCCACCTCCCGGAATGTCGCCATCGCGGCCCGACATCGTGACGTCACGACGTCGTGAACGTCACGACGTCGTGACGTCACGACGTTCACGACGGAGCGGTCTGCCCCGCCCGGACATCAGCCCGCCGCGCCTGCGCCTCGGCCAAACGGCCCGCGCGGCGGGGGTTTGAGGTCATGCGAGACGAGGTACGCGCCTCGTGCACTCATGATGCGGGCCGGCATCTCCTGGACCCCCGTGTCCAGCCGGAACAGTGCGCCGAGCAGGCCGACCTCACCGACGAACCTCGCCGTGGTGCAGTTCCCATCCCCCCACCACAGCCGCAGGCCGGACCGGTCGAGCGAGATGACCGCTACGTCCTGGATCGGGATGACGTGCGACAGGACCATCCCTCGGACGTGGATCGCGTCCGAGTGCAGACGCACCAGCGGTCGCCACGGCAGGACGACCAGCGCGGCGGCCATGGCGAACGGCACAAGAGCCCAGGCGCCGTGCCACGGCGGGTCGGACCGGGCGACCTCACCGTTCCACAGCAGCCACCCGACGCCCAGGATCGAGACGAGCAGTCGACCCAGCAGAGGGGGCCGCCAGGTACCCAGCAGCGGCGACGAGGGCGCTTCGACCCTGAGCGGCATACGACACCTCCATTCGATGCAGCCTCGCACCAATTCTGACAGCCCGCCGTCCCGGATGACGGACGGTCTCAGCCCGGGTCGCGAAAATCAGGTCAAGTCGCTGCCACCGGCAGCCTTGAGCGCGTCGACGACGGCCTTCACGTCCTGGGCTCGCTCGAGAGTGGTGACGAGCAACGCGTCACCGGTGTCGATGACGACGACGTCGTCCAGGCCCACGACAGAGACGACCCGCCCCGACCCCGGCACGACGAGTCCGGTGCTGTCGACGGCGACGACCAGGTCCGGGTCGCCGAGGACCGTCGGGCCACCGTCAGCCGGCGGGGGCAGCAGCCCGGCCAGCGACGCGAAGTCACCGATGTCGTCCCACGCGAACGTCCCCGGGACGACCGCCACCCGACCCGCCGCAGCAGCCGGCTCGGCGATGGCGTTATCGATGGCAATCTTTGTCAGCCCATCCCAGCTCTGTTCCAGGAGAGCCTGATCCGCTGCCAACGCGCGCAGCCCCGAGGCCAGGTCGGGGTGCCACTCATGCAACAGGTCGAGCAGCACGGACGCCCGGACGACGAACATCCCGGCGTTCCAGCGGTAGGCCCCCTCGGCGAGATAGCGAGCCGCGGTCGACGCGTCCGGCTTCTCGACGAACTCCTCCACGGCACGGGCCGTCGGCCGACCCGGCAGCGCGGACCCGGCCCGGATGTAGCCGAATCCGGTCGCGGCATACGTCGGCTCGATCCCGATCGTGACGAGCAGGCCGGTGCGGGCGACCTCGACCGCCTCCCGCACGCAGTCCTCGAAGGCCACCTGGTCGCCGATCAGATGGTCCGCGGCGAACGAGCCGACGACCGCCGACGGGTCGCGCGCCTCAAGAACCGCCGCCGCCCAGCCGATGGCGGCCATCGAGTCCCGCGGGGAGGGCTCGGCCATGAGCTGTGTGGTGGGAAGGCCCGGGAGCTGAGCCGCGACGGCCGAAGCGTGGCGGGTCCCGGTCACGACGACGAGCCGGTCACCGACGAGCGGCCGGAGCCGGTCCGCGGTCCCCTGGAGGAGCGTGCGCCCCGTCCCGGTGAGGTCGAGGAGGAACTTCGGGGCGCCCGCCCGCGACAGCGGCCACAGGCGCGTCCCGGCTCCACCAGCGGGCACGACCGCCCAGAACCCGTCGATGGCCGTCATGCGACCGCAGGGTAGACGCCCGGGGTCACCAACCCCAACTCGTCACCCGCTGCACATCCGACCCGCCCCCGTGGGCCGGCGGCCGGTCACCACCTGCTCGGGACAGTCGAGACATGCGGATCGCCATCGTCACCGAGTCGTTTCTGCCCACCCTCAACGGCGTCACCACGAGCGTATGCCGGGTCGTCGAGTGCCTGCGCGCGCTTGGCCACCAGGTGCTCGTCATCGCCCCCGGCCCGGCGCCGGCCGAGCACGCCGGCGCCCGCGTCCACGCCCTTCCCCGGGTCTCGGTCCGCGAGTTCCCGGTCGGGGTGCCGACCCCGGCACTCGGCGCAGCCCTCGACGACTTCCGCCCCGACGTCGTCCACGCCGCCTCCCCCTTCGTCCTCGGGGCGCGAGGCATCAGCGTGGCCCGGTCACGCGGCATACCGAGTGTCGCGATCTACCAGACCGACGTGCCTGCGTACCTCGCCCAGCACCGGCCGGGAGCGCTCGGGCGTGGGGCCGGGCGCGCCGCCTGGCAGTGGGTCCGCCGCATGCACTCGCGTGCGTCGCTCACCCTGGCTCCGTCCCGGCCGACGCTGGCCGACCTGCAGGCCCACAGCATACCGCGAACCCACCTGTGGGCTCGAGGCGTCGATGCTGGGCTCTTCACGCCCGAGCACCGCGACGACCCCCGAACCCACGCCCTGCGCCGCGACCTTGCCCCGAACGGCGAGGTCATCCTCGGCTATGTCGGCCGGCTCGCCCCCGAGAAGGAGCTGCATCGCCTCGCCGAGGTCGCCCACCTGCCTGGGACGCGCCTGGTCGTCGTCGGTGACGGCCCGAGCCGGGCCGAGCTGGCCGGGAAGCTTCCGGGGGCGGTCTTCCTCGGCCGGCGCGAGGGGCTCGACCTGGCCCGCGCGTATGCCGCGTTCGACGTCTTCGTGCACACCGGCACCCGGGAGACGTTCGGGCAGACCCTCCAGGAGGCGGCAGCGACCGCCCTGCCCGTCGTCGCCCCCGCTCGGGGCGGCCCGCTCGACCTCGTCGCCGACGGCGTGACCGGCCTCCTCTTCGATCCCGACCGGCCCGGAACGCTGGCCGCCGCAGTCACCCCGCTCGTCGACGACCCGGATCGTCGGGCCCGTCTCGGCGCAGCCGGCCTGGACGCTGTCGGGGGTCGCAGCTGGGCCCGGCTGACCGACGAGCTCGTGGGTCACTACGACACGGCCCGAGGGGTTGTCCTGCCACTCGCCTCCTGATGGCCTACCGTGGCAGGGCCCTTTCGTCCTGCCCACGACCGTCGCCGGAGCCCGCCGTGAACGCCTCGACCCGACACCCTCGCGGTGCCCGTCGCCGGTCCAGCGCGTATGCCGCGTCTGCCGCCTGCGGTCTCGCCCTGGCTGTGGCTGGTCTCACGTCGGCCGGGCCGGCACTGGCCGCCGCCACCCCGTCCCCGTGGACGACCGGGCTGCCCACGCCTGCCGCGAGCGTCGCCCCGTCCGCCTCCGTCGGTGGCCCGAAGCTGGCGTCGATGGGCATCACGACCGACCTGTCCCCGGGCACGCCCGCGCCGCCGGTCATGCACGACGTCGCCTGGCTGGTCGCCGATCTCGACACCGGCGAGGTCATCGCCGCCAAGGCGCCGCACGCCCGCCTCGCGCCGGCGAGCACGCTGAAGACCCTCGCCTCGCTCGTCCTGCTGCCCCGGATCGACCCGAAGAAGTCGTATGCCGCGGAGGCGAGTGACGCCCAGGCCGACGGCACCCGCATCGGGCTGGTGCCCGGCCAGCTGTACAGCGGGACCCAGCTGTTCCAGGCCATGCTCATGGGATCGGCCAACGACGCCGTCTACATGCTGTCCCGGATCAACGGCGGGATCCCCGCAACCCTGGCCGAGATGAACGCCAAGGCCAAGGACCTGGGAGCACTCGACACCCACGCGGGCAACCCCAGCGGGCTGGACGCGCCGGGCCAGTCGAGCAGCGCCTACGACCTGGCGCTCTTCGGCCGCGCCGCCATGCACCTGTCGGCGTTCCGGACCTACGACACGACGTTGACCGTGCCCTTCCCGGGCAAGCCCGTGCCGAAGGCCACCCCCACGACCTCCAGGACGACGAGCCCGACCGCCAAGGCTCCGATCATCGTCGACGCCGCCGGGGTCAAGCGCCAGACGTATGCGCTGTCCAACCACAACACGTTGCTCTTCAACTACCCGGGCACGATCGGCGGCAAGGACGGCTTCACCGACCAGGCCCACCGCACCTACATCTCCATCGCCCGCCGGGACGGCCACACCTACATCGCCACGGAGATGGGCGGCACCGACTACCAGCAGTGGCGTCCGACGGCCCGGCTGCTCGACTGGGCGTTCGCCAACGGGTCCAAGGCCGCAGCCATCGGCCGGCTCGTCGAGCCCGGCGAGGTCGCCGCGGCCGCGTCGGCGGCTGCGGCATCCGCCTCCGCCTCGTCGGCATCGGCCTCATCGGCGAGCGCTTCCAGCGCTGCCGCTGCCGCTGCCGTGTCGGCGGCCGACCGGTCGGCGACAGGCAACCCGGCCGCGGCGGCGCTCCACCTGCGGCCGGGCACCGACGGGACGGCAACGCTGCTGGTCGGAACCGGCGGCCTCGCCGCGGCCGCGATCCTCGGGGCGCTCGGGGTCCGACGGGCCCGTCGCCACAACAGCTATCCCCCCCGGCACTGAGCTCGGCCGGTCCGGCCGCTGACATGATGACCGGGTGAGCACGGACGCCCAGACCACGCCGACGACGAGCCCCACACCGGCCGGCGCCAACCCATCGTCGCCCGCACCAGCGCCAGCGCCGACGCCGCCCCCGAAGCCGACCGACGACCTGCGCAGCACCGACCACTCGATCCGGATCGGGCGCCGCGACCTGGCCTACCGCGCGACGACCGGGCGGATCGTGGTCTCCAAGGAGTCCCTCGAAGGTGGCGTCTTCGGGGGCAGCAAGCCGTTCGCCGAGATGTCGGTGACCAGCTATGTCGTGGAGCCTGGAGAGGGTGAGCCGGAGCGCCCGGTCACGTTCGCGTTCAACGGCGGCCCGGGCTCGAGCTCGGTCTGGCTGCACCTCGGCCTGCTCGGCCCCCGGCGCGTCCTCGCCGGTGACGCGGGCTCCCCCGTCGGCCCGCCGTACGCCCTCGCCGACAACGCCGAGACCCTGCTCGCCGTCTCAGACCTCGTCTTCATCGACCCGGTGTCCACCGGCTGGTCACGCGCCGTCGAGGGCGGCAAGCCCGGTGACCAGCACGGCTTCACCGCCGACATCGAGAGCGTCGGTGAGCTGATCCGGCTGTGGGTGACGCGCCACAACCGTTGGCTCGCCCCGAAGTTCGTCCTCGGCGAGTCCTACGGGACGGTCCGGGCGGCCGCTCTCGCCGAGCACCTCCAGGACAAGCTGGCGATGTACCTCAACGGCGTCGTCCTCATCTCCTCGATCATCGACTACGGCACGAGCGACTTCGACTACCGCAACGACCGTGCCTACGTCGACTACCTCCCGACGTATGCCGCGACCGCTCACCACCACGGTTTCCACGGCCGCAGGAGCCTGGCCGCGGTGCTCAGGGACGCCACCGAGTTCGCCGAGCGCGACTACCCATGGGCCCTCGCCCGCGGGTCCCGGCTGACGCCGTCCGACCGCCGTGCGACGGTCAAGCGGCTGGCCGCCCTCACCGGTCTCTCAGCGGCATACGTGGATCGGGCGAACCTGCGCGTCGAGCACATCCGCTACTTCACGGAGCTGTTGCGGGACAAGGGAACTGCCGTCGGCCGGCTCGACTCGCGGTTCACCGGTCCGCTCGTCGCGGGCAACGCCGAGCAGTGGGACGCCGACCCGGCCATGGACGCGATCACCGGGCCCTACGCGTCGGCGTTCAACCACTACGTGCGCAGCGAGCTGCGCTACGAGAACGACCTGTCGTATGCGGTGATGGCCGATCTCTACAAGACCTGGTCGTTCAAGGAGTTCGAGGGCAAGCCGGTCGACGTGACGGCGGCGCTGTCGCGGGCGATGCGCGCCAACCCGCACCTGCAGGTGCACGTCGCCTACGGCTACCACGACGGAGCGACGCCGTACTGGGCCGCCGAGGACGCGTTCGCCCACCTTGACGTGCCTGCGGATCTGCTCACCAACATCGAGCACTGTTACTACGAGGCCGGACACATGATGTACGTGCACGAGCCGAGCCGGGTGCAGCAGAGCAAGGACCTCGCGGCGTTCGTCACCCGGGCCGCGGGCCGATGACCGCACCAGTCTGGCTGCCGGCGCCGGACCCGGCGGAGGTCGCTGCCGCACTCACCGCCCAGTTCGCCGAGGCACACGGCGAGCCGCCGGACGGGGTCTGGTCGGCGCCCGGCCGGGTCAACCTGATCGGCGAGCACACCGACTACAACGACGGGCTCTGCCTGCCGTTCGCCCTGCCCCATCGCACGTATGCCGCGGTCCGGGTCCGCGACGACGACCGGTTCACGCTGGCGAGCCGGCAGGCCGGGATGGGCTGGTCCGGCGGGCTGGACTCGGTCGGCCCGGGGCATCCGGAAGGGTGGTCCGCCTACGTCGCCGGCGTGCTGTGGTCGTTGCAGCGCAAGGGGATTCACGTGCCCGGACTCGACATCGTCGTCGACGGCCGGGTCCCCCTTGGCAGTGGTCTGTCGTCGTCCGCGGCACTGGAGTGCTCGGTGGCGGTGGCGGTCTCGGAGGTGGCACCCGACGGTTCGTCCCTCGCCCGGCGAGACCTGATGGCTGCCTCCATCGAGGCCGAGAACGTCGTGGCGGGCGCCAACACCGGCGGCATGGACCAGGCCGTGTCCTTGCTGGCGCGCGAGGGGCACGCCCTGCTGCTCGACTGCTCCGACTTCTCCACCCGCGACGTCGCCTGGCGGATCGGAGCGCTCGGCTGGACCCTCCTGGTCGTCGACACCCGCGCCCCGCACGCCCTCGTCGACGGTCAGTACGCCGAACGCAGGGCGTCGACCGCGGCGGCCGCGCGTCGGCTCGGCGTCGGTGCGCTGCGGGCCGTCGGCGTGGACGAACTGGACGCCGCTCTGGCCCGGCTGGACGACGACGTTCTGCGCCGCCGCGCCCGGCACGTCGTCACCGAGATCGAGCGGGTCCGTGTCGCCGCCGATGCGCTCGAGCGGGCCGACGTCGATGCGCTGGGTGCTGCCATGACGGCCTCGCACGCATCGCTGCGCGACGACTACGAGGTCACCGTGCCCGAGCTGGACACCGTCGTCGAGGTCGCGCTCGCCGCCGGCGCGGTGGGTGCCCGGATGACCGGCGGCGGGTTCGGCGGGTCGGCGATCGCCCTGGTCCGCGACACGGCATACGAGCAGGTCGCCGAGGCCGTCCACGCGGCGTTCGTCGACCGCGGGTTCGCGGCCCCCCAGTTCCTCCTCGCCACCCCGAGCGCCCCCGCCGGGCGCACAGCGTAGCCTCGCCGGCCCGCTACCCGCCTGTCCCGATCTGCGCCCTGGCGCAGATCGGGACGACCGGCGTCGCCATTCTGGCGCCGGTCGTCGGCCTGAGCGCCACGGCGCAGGAACGCGAGCGAGCGCCCCCGGCCCAACAGCCCGAGGTCAGCGGCGACCGCGCGGGCGGGTGGGCCGGAGGAGGCGGACCAGGCCGCGGGCGACGGCGCCGATCCCGGCCACCCCGGCAGCGCCGAGCACGGCACCGGCTGCCAACGTGGTCCGGTCGGCGGAGCGCTGGCCGAAGGTCGGCAGGCCGACCGCCGCCCGGGCCGCCGGATCGGGCTCGGTCGTCGTCTCCGCGGAGGCCGGGATCGCCGCGGCGTTGGCCGTGTCGAGGTCGTTGGCAGCCCACGCGGCCGACAGCAGGACGATCCGGGAGATGAAGTTGAGCCACACGAGCAGGCCCACGACGAGGGCGATCGAGCCGTAGAGCGGGTTCCGCAGGGTGCTGGCGAGCAGCCGGGAGCCGAAGAGCTTGAGGAAGGTCAGCCCGAACCCGCCCACCACGGCACCGTTGCGGACGCCGCGCCACGGGAGGTCGACACCGGACAGGACCCGCAGCAGGAGCGCCACGAGGGTCCCGTCCAGCAGGACGCCGAGGACGGCGCCGACCACGGTGAGGATCCAGCCCTGACCGCCCAGGCCGACGTGCTTGGCCACCTGGCCGGTGACCGCGCCGGCCACGCCGGTGATCGCCGCGGACAGGACGATCCCGAGGCCGAAGAGCACGGCCACCCCGAGGTCGCGGAGCTTCAGCATGACCGCGTTGCCGGGCTCACCGGGGGCGCCGAAGATCGCGCGGATCCCGTCGCGGGTGGCCGACAGCCAGCCCATCCCGGAGACGACCAGGCCGACGAGCGAGATGGCGCCGGTGATCGACAGCGCGTTCCGGCTGGGGATCCCGAGCGGGATGAGCCCACCAGGGTGCTTGCTGTCCTTGATGAAGCCGGGCAACGTCTTGTCGAGGTAGTCGGCGATCTGGCCGAGCCACTCCGGGTGGCCGCGCAGGAGGAACCCGAAGATCGTGAAGGCCAGCGCCACCGCCGGGAAGACCGCAAGGAACGCGAAGTAGGTGATCCCGCCGGCGAGTAGGGAGCCCGGCGCGTTGTTGTAGCGCTGCCAGCTCCGGTATGCCGCGGTGCCGGTCACCCGCGCCCAGACCTGTTTCAAGCCCGTCACGCGGTGACCTCGCCCGCCGGGACCGTGCTCACCCGCTCCGCGCGCGACCTCGCTCCGGCCGACCCCAGCGGGAACGAGCGGGCCGCGCGCCACACGTCGTCAGCACCATGCCGGTACAGGGAGATCGCGGTCACCGGGAAGGTGGCTGTGTAGTCGGCGAGCGCCTCGAAGGCGGCCTCGAGCGCCGCGTCGTCGAGGTGATGGGCCACCGTGACGTGCGGGTGGTAGCTGAACTCCAGCTCGCGCATCACCGGCCCGCTGCGCACCGCCTCCTCCAGCTGCTCGCACTCGCTGATCCCGCGGGCCACCTGGACGAAGACCACCGGCGAGATGGGCCGGAACGTCCCGGTCCCGCGCAGCAGCACCTCGAACGGCTCGACGGTGCGGGCCGCCCGGGCGAGGTGCGCCTCGAGCGCGGCATACGTCGCGTCGTCGACCTCGGTCGGCGGCAGGAGGGTGATGTGCGTCGGTATGCCGCTCGCGAGCGGATCGCCGAAGGAGTCGCGCATCCGCTGCAGCTCGCTCCCGAAGGGCTCGGGCACGGCGACGGAGACCCCGATGGTGGGCATGGATCGACCCTAGTCCGTGGGGTCAGACTGCCCGCGGGGGCAGCCCGACCATCTCCCGGACGCGGGCCATGGTCACGACCGCCACCTCGCGCGCCCGGCCGGCGCCGTCGGCGAGGATCCGGTCCAGCTCGGCCGGGTCGTCGAGCAGCTCGGCCATCCGCTCGCGGAACGGCGCGACGGTGCTGACGACGATCTCGGCGACGTCCTTCTTCAGGTCGCCGTAGCCGCGACCGGCATACGTCCGCTCCAGCTCCTCGACCCTGGTGCCGGTCAGCGCGGAGTGGATGACGAGCAGGTTGGAGACGCCGGCCTTGGCCTCGGAGTCGTAGCGGACCTCGGCTTCGGCATCGGTGACGGCGGACATGATCTTCTTGCGCAGCCGGCTGTCGGTGTCGCTGAGCAGGAGGAGGCCCTTGTCGGGGCTGTTGGTGCCCGACATCTTGCTCTCGGGGTCGGTCAGATCCATGATCTTGGCGGACTCCTTGAGGATGTAGGGCTCAGGCACGACGAGCCCGCCCTCACCGAAGCGGGTGTTGAACCGCTCGGCGACGTCGCGGGTGATCTCCAGGTGCTGGCGCTGGTCCTCACCGACCGGCACGTATGCCGCGTCGTACATGAGGATGTCGGCCGCCATGAGCATGGGGTAGGTGAAGAGCCCGACGTTGGCGTTCTGGCCCTTGGCGACCTTGTCCTTGAACTGGGTCATCCGGCTGGCCTCGCCGAACTGGGTCAGGCAGTTGCAGACCCAGGCCAGCTCGGCGTGCTCGGCGATGTCGCTCTGGAGGAACAGGGTGGAGCGCTTGGGGTCGACCCCGCCGGCGATGAACTGGGCAGCCGTCTCCCGGGTGCGCCGGCGCAGCACCGCAGGGTCGGTGGGAACCGTGAGCGCATGCAGGTTGGCGACGAAGTAGAAGGCGTCGAACTCCTTGTCCTGCAACGTCACCCAGTTGACGAGCGCCCCGATGTAGTTGCCGAGGTGGAGCGAGTCACTGGTGGGCTGCATCCCGGAGAGGATCCGGGGCAACGGCGCGGGCGCGTCGGTGGACATGACGGCGATTCTTCCACGGCCCGCAGGGGTACCGGACCGCGGTCAGGGCCGGCAGCGCGGCACCTGGGGGCTCGGTCAGGAGCTCGTGGACCAGGTGTCGAGATCGGCCGAGCCGTGCCACAGCGCCGTGCCGACGAGCAGCCACAAGGTGCCCGCGCTGTTGCCCTGACGGGCCAGTGCCACCGGCCCGCTGGGAGCCGGCGGGGTTGCGGAGGACGACGACGTGGCCGTGGCCGTGGTCGACGAGGTGGTGGCCGAGGCCGGCGTCGTGGTGGCCGTCGCTGGTGTCGTCCCGGCCACGGGTGCGGCCACGCAGGCGGCCGGGACGAAGTCCTTGCCCGCCGCGGCCACGAGGATCCGCACACCCGCGCAGTCCTTGGTCGCGACGGCGGCGGCGAGCCGGGCCGCTGAGCCGGACCCGGCATAGGACATGGCGTAGACCGAACCCAGGCCGGTGACCGAGGTCATCGACGGGCCCTTGGCCCACGAGGCGCCCGCGTCGGTGGTCGTGCGGCTGGTGGCATCGGCGCATGCGACCGAGGCGGTGGTGTCGCTGGACCGGGCGAACGCGGTGACGTCGCCCTTGCCACACGGCGTCGACGTGGTCCCCTTGGTCGAGTGGACCCGCGTCGGGTCGGCGAGGTCCAGGGCCCAGGCGTTGGCGACCGTCGTGGGCGCGGCCCAGGTGCTGCCACCGGAGGTCGTGGAGCGGAGGCTCAGGGGACACGAGGAGCCGGAGCCGGCACCCGCTCCTACGACGAAGGCCGCCGTGGGGCTGGAGGCGTCGACCCGGGTGAGCACCGCGAACGGCTGCTCCGGGGCCGGGGTCCAGGTGGCGCCACCGTCGGCGGTTCGCGAGATGGTCGCCCCACCCCCGGCGCAGTCTCCCTTGGTGCCCGCCCACGCGTTGCGGGCGTCGACGACCGAGAGCAGTCCGGCGGTGAGCCCGTGCGGGGCCGGGGTGGTCGCCGTCGGCGACGAGGTGGTCGACGACCTGGGCGAGGAGGTGGTCGAGCCGGTCGGGCTCGTAGAGGACCCGGTGGTGCTCGTGTCGCGTCCACCCCGATGGGTGAGGAGCAGCACGACGAGCACCAGGTCGATGACGAGGAAGGCGCCGAGGGCCACGCGCCCCACCCAGCTCACCCGCTTGATGGCGTGCCCTCCTTCGTCCCGGCGGGACGACCATGTGGTGGTCGACCACGTCCTGTCGTGGCCCAGAATGCCATGAGCGGGCCGTTCGATAGCCTGCAAGTCCCGATCGCCGCCACCCGCCGGACCTCCGAGGAGACCGCCACCCCCATGGCCACCATCATCTACACGCTGACCGACGAGGCGCCCCTGCTCGCGACGTACTCCCTCCTGCCGGTCGTCGAGGCGTATGCCGCAACCGCTGGTGTCGAGGTCGAGACCCGCGACATCTCCCTCGCCGGCCGCATCCTCGCGGCCTTCGCCGACCTGCTCCCGGAGGGCCAGCGCACGAGCGACGCCCTCGCCGAGCTCGGTGACCTGGCGACGACGCCCGGGGCCAACATCATCAAGCTCCCCAACGTCTCGGCGTCGGTGCCGCAGCTCAAGGCCGCCGTTGCCGAGCTGCAGGCCCAGGGCTTCGACCTGCCGGCCTACCTCGACGACCCGCAGACCCCGGCGGAGCAGGACGCCCGGGCCCGCTACGACAAGGTCAAGGGCAGCGCGGTCAACCCCGTTCTGCGCGAAGGGAACTCGGACCGTCGCGCCCCGGCGGCGGTCAAGAACTATGCCCGCAAGCACCCCCACTCGATGGGCGCCTGGAGCAGCGACAGCAGGACCAACGTCGCGACGATGGGCCACGACGACTTCCGGACCAACGAGCAGTCGGTCATCGTCCCGGCCGACGACACCCTCACCATCCGGCACACGGCCGCCGACGGCACCGTCACCGTCCTCAAGGAGTCGCTGCCGGTGCTGGCCGGCGAGGTCGTCGACGGCACCTTCCTGAGCGCCAAGGCGCTCGAGGCGTTCCTCGCCGACCAGATCGCGCGGGCCAAGGCCGACGACGTGCTCTTCTCGGTGCACCTCAAGGCGACGATGATGAAGGTGTCGGACCCGATCATCTTCGGCCACGTCGTCTGCGCCTTCCTCCCGGAGGTCTTCGCGGCATACGGCCCCGACCTGGCAGCCGCGGGACTGTCGCCCAACAACGGGCTCGGCGCCATCCTCGACGGGCTGGATGCGTTGGGAGACAAGGGATCCGAGATCCGGGCCGCGATCGCCAAGGGCCTCGCGGACGGGCCGCGGCTGGCGATGGTCAACTCCGACAAGGGCATCACCAACCTGCACGTCCCGAGCGACGTCATCGTCGACGCGTCGATGCCGGCCATGATCCGCACCTCCGGGCACATGTGGGGACCCGACGGTGCCGAGGCCGACACCCTGGCCGTCATCCCGGACAGCTCGTATGCCGGGGTCTACCAGGCCGTCATCGACGACTGCCGCGCCCACGGCGCCTACGACCCCACGACCATGGGCTCGGTGCCCAACGTCGGGCTGATGGCCCAGAAGGCCGAGGAGTACGGCAGCCACGACAAGACCTTCGAGATCGCGACCGACGGCCGGGTCGAGGTGGTCAACGCGGTCGGCGAGGTGCTCATGACGCACGACGTCGAGGCCGGCGACATCTGGCGTGCCTGCCAGACCAAGGACGCCCCGATCCGCGACTGGGTCAAGCTCGCCGTGACCCGCGCCCGGGCCGCGCAGACCCCCGCCGTGTTCTGGCTCGACCCCGAGCGCGCCCACGACCGCAACCTCACCGGACTGGTCCAGACCTACCTGGAGGACCACGACACCGACGGCCTCGACATCCGGATCCTCTCCCCCGTCGAGGCGGCCACCCTGTCGGTCGAACGGATCCGCCGCGGCGAGGACACCATCTCGGTGACCGGCAACGTGCTGCGCGACTACAACACCGACCTCTTCCCGATCCTCGAGCTCGGCACGAGCGCCAAGATGCTGTCCGTCGTCCCGCTCATGAACGGCGGCGGCCTCTTCGAGACCGGCGCCGGCGGCTCGGCGCCCAAGCACGTGCAGCAGCTGGTCCAGGAGAACTACCTGCGGTGGGACAGCCTCGGGGAGTTCCTCGCGCTGGCCGAGAGCTTCCGGCACATGGCGACCACCACCGGCAACGCCCGGGCCCTGATCCTCGCCGACACCCTCGACCGCGCGACCGAGGCCCTGCTCAACGAGAACAAGGGCCCGGCGCGCAAGGTCGGCCAGATCGACAACCGCGGCAGCCATGCCTGGCTGGCGACCTACTGGGCCCAGGAGCTGGCCGCGCAGACGAGCGATGCCGAGCTCGCCGCGGCCTTCGCCCCGGTCGCGACGGCCCTCACCGACGCCGAGGAGACGATCAACGCCGAGCTGATCGGCGTGCAGGGGTCACCGGTCGACATCGGCGGCTACTACCGCCCCGACGCCGCCCGGACCGAGGCCGTCATGCGCCCGTCGGCCACCTTCAACGAGATCATCGCCACCCTGGCCTGAAGCCGTCGGGCACAATGAGCCCATGGTCACCCCCACGCTGCCCCAACGCCTCGCCGCCGAGTTCCTCGGGACGTTCGTCCTCGTCCTCGGCGGGTGCGGCGCCGCCGTGTTCTCCGCCGTCCACCTGGCCCCGAACCTCACCACCGGTGCGAGCCTGCAGCTCGGGATCGGGTTCCTCGGGGTGGCCCTGGCGTTCGGGCTCACGGTCCTGACGATGGCGTATGCCGTGGGGCACATCTCCGGCGCCCACTTCAACCCGGCCGTGACGATCGGGGTGGCCGTCGCCAAGCGCTTCGAGTGGAAGGACGTCCCGGGCTACATCGTCGCCCAGGTACTCGGGGGTCTGCTCGCCGGCACCGCCATCTGGGGGATCGCCAAGGGCAAGCCGGGCTGGAGCCGGATCGGCAACATGGCGGCCAACGGCTACGGCGACCACTCCCCCAGCGGCTACTCGCTGCTCGCGGTGCTCGTCGCCGAGGCGGTCATGACCGCCGTCTTCGTCTACATCATCCTGGGCGTCACCGACTCGCGGTCCCCCAACGGCTTCGAGCCGATCGCCATCGGGCTCGGCCTGACCCTGATCCACCTGGTGTCGATCCCGATCAGCAACACCTCGGTCAACCCGGCCCGCTCGACGGCCGTCGCGTTCTTCAACGGCAACGGCGCACCCGGCCAGCTGTGGGCGTTCTGGGTGGCCCCGATCGTCGGCGCCGCCATCGCGGGTGCGACCTTCCACCTGGTGACCGGGGTCGACCGCCGGGACCGGGACATCTCCGGCGAGATCGCGGCCGACGACGTCACCGTCCCGGCGGGCGTCGACCCGGACGCTCCCCGGCCCTGATCTCAGGTCTTCCTTTCTTCACCTTCTTTCCCCGTATGCCGGTCAGCTCGCGAACCACGTCGTCCCGGTGAACGCCCTGGCCCGCTCCAGCCGGCCCTGGGAGGACGTGCGCAGTGGTGGCATCGCGTCCGGGGCGAACCAGCCGACCTCGAGCGACTCGTCGTCGTTGACCCTGGCCACCCCGCCGACCGGTGTCGCGATGAAGGTGAGATCCAGGTAGGTCGACCGGTCACCGTTGGGGTACTCGACGACCCCGGTCGTGGAGACGCTGGCCAGGGCGGTCACCTCGATCCGAACCGCGGTCTCCTCCTCGACCTCGCGGACGACCGCCCGGGCCGGTTCCTCGCCGGGCTCGACGATGCCGCTCGGCAGGGCCCACTCCCGGACGTCCGAGCGCAGCCCGAGCAGGATCCGGCCACGGTCGTCGGTGACCACGGCGGTGACGCCGACGAGCGGCAGCAGGTCGTGACCCACCCGCGACCGGAGGGCCAGGACGAACTCGGGAACCGGCATACGACCACCGTAGTTGGCCCGGCGCACGGACCCCCGGTGACGCTGCTAGCGTCGGTACCGCACCCGATCCGACCCGATAGGACACCCTCGTGAGCGCCTCCCCCGTCAAGGTCGCCGTCACCGGCGCCGCCGGCCAGATCGGCTACAGCCTGCTGTTCCGGATCGCGAGCGGAGCCCTCCTCGGCCCGGATACCCCGGTGGAGCTGCGGCTGCTCGAGGTCACCCCGGCGCTGAAGGCGCTCGAAGGCGTGGTCATGGAGCTGGACGACTGCGCGTTCCCGAGCCTGGCCGGCGTGCAGATCGGCGACGACGCGGGCACCATCTTCGACGGCGCGAACCTGGCCATGCTCGTCGGCGCCATGCCGCGCAAGGAGGGCATGGACCGGGCCGACCTGCTCGCGGCCAACGGCAAGATCTTCACCGGCCAGGGCAAGGCCCTCAACGACCACGCAGCCGACGACATCAAGGTCCTCGTGACGGGCAACCCGGCCAACACCAACGCCCTCATCGCGATGACCAACGCCCCCGACATCCCGCGCGAGCGGTTCAACGCGCTGACCCGCCTGGACCACAACCGGGCCAAGAGCCAGCTCGCCAAGAAGCTCGGCGTGCCGGTGACCGAGATCCACCACCTGGCCATCTGGGGCAACCACGACGACTCGATGTACCCCGACCTCTACAACACCCTGGTGGGCGACAAGGTCGCGTCCGACCTCGTCGACGAGGCCTGGATCACCGACGAGTACATCCCGACCGTGGCCAAGCGCGGTGGCGCGGTCATCGCCGCTCGGGGCCTGTCCTCGGCGGCCTCGGCGGCCAACGCGACGATCGACCACCTGCGCGACTGGGTGCTCGGCAGCGAGGAGTGGGTGTCGATGTCGGTGCCGTCCGACGGTTCCTACGGCATCACCGAGGGCATCGTCTCCTCGTTCCCGTGCACGACCTCGGGGGGCTCGTACGAGATCGTCCAGGGCATCGAGCTGTCCGACTTCTCCAAGGAGCGGATCGCCGCCTCGGTGGCGCGCCTGGAGGGTGAGCGCGACGCCGTCAAGGAGCTCGGCCTGATCTGAGAGGTCTGAGGCTGAGAGCTCTCACACCCGGGTCTGAGAGCTCTCAGACCCGGGCGAGGACGGCCGACAGCGGCACGGGCACCCGATCGACGTCCAGTGCGTTGACCAGCAGTTCCGCGTAGCGTGCCTTGCGCCCGGACTGGGACCCGAGGAAGCGCTTGAGGACCTGCTCGCGCGACCAGTCGCGCTGGGCCGGCATACCGGACAGGAGGCGCAGCGAGTGCGTCTCGCCCGCCGCGTCGATGACCGCTTCGACCGCCTTCGTCCCGAGCGCCCGGATCAGCTCGTCCTCCAGGTCGGCAGTGCACCCGTAGAAGCCCAGGCGAGCCGGCCCGTCCGGCTCGAGGGCGGCAGGCAGCCCGGCCGCCGCGAGCCCTCGGCGGAGGGTGCTCTCCTCCGCGGCGTCGTAGAGCCCCGCGAGCCGGACGCCGAGCCCGCGTGGCCCGTACCGCGACGCGAAGGCGCGGGTGTTGGTGATGCCATCCATCGACACCACCTCGACCCCCTCGGTCGCGAGGTCACGGCTGCACCGCCCGGCCAGGGTGTGCAGGGCCACCCGGTCGCTGTGGCCCTCGACCAGGACGATGGCGCGCGGCGTGTTCACGCCACCCATTGGGCCTGTGGTCACGCCCTCCGGTCAAGCCGTTTCGGGCGGCGACGACAGCTGGGCACCTGCCACGGCGGTCCCGGTGCACACCTCGACGATGGAGCCGTCCACGAGCACGGTCAACGGCCCTTGTGGATCTCCCGGCACCAAGGGGATCCGCAGCCGGGTCGAGGAGACGGTCACCGTGAGCTCGTCAGCGGTGCGCTCGACCTCGATCCCGCTGCCCCGCAGCCCGTCGACGTCGTCGCCGGTCAGGAGTATCCGCGAGGGCTCAGAAGTGTCGGCTTCGAAGGCCGTCACGACGTTCGGGTGCGGTTCGAGGTGGAGTATGCCGTCGACGACCGAGAGCCGATAGGGGATGCTCAGCGCACCGGCCCACCCGGCGTCGATGTCGGCGACGCCACGGATCCAGAAGATGAGGCACGGAACGCCGTCGGCGTCCTCGAACGTCGTGGCGGCGTAGTGCCCTCCGCCATGGGTGATCTGCCGCCACTGCGTGCCCTCGAGCCGGCCGTCGCGCAACTGGCCCACAGACGCAAGCACCTCACCCTCGGCCACGCCGTCCCAGGAGGCGACGATCGCCACGTCATGGCCGTCCACCCGGACCAGGTGGGGACACTCCCATCCGGTGCCCAGCCAGGGCCCACTCCCGTTGGGCGTCCCGACGACGACCTCCCCGTCGAAGGCCCAGGTGACCAGGTCCTTGGAGGTCCAGCTCAGGACCGCGGGGCGGCCGTCGCTGTATCCCGCACCGACCACCATGCGCCACCGGTCGTCCTCCCACCGCACGGAGGGGTCACGGAACATGGCAAGCCGGTTGCGCGTCCGGCGGTCGAGGGGGAGCTCGACCCGGTCGCCGTTCGTCCATCGCTGCCACTCCCCGTCGGACGGGCTCGCCGCCCGCACCTGAGCGACGGCGAAGTCCGGTGGGCTCGGCGAGGTGTAGAGGATCAGGGGCGGCCCGTCCGGGGGTTGGCACAGGGTCCCTGTCCAGCACCCGGCCTCGTCCGGCGCCGGGTCCAGCGCCGTCGAGTGTCGCGTCCAGGTCACCAGGTCAGGGCTGGTGGCATGCCCCCAGCTGATCCGCGGCGTCCAGATCACCTCGTCGGGGATCGCCTGGTGGAACAGGTGGTACTCGCCGTCGTGGTGGACCACGCCATGCGGGTCGTTCAGCCAGCCCTGTGCCGGTGTGAAGTGGTGGACCGGCCGCCGGTCTGCGGCGGCCGGTCCGGTCGAGATCGTCGACTCACTCATCCCATGACACCGCTGACCGGGATGGGGTTGAAGGTTGAGCGGTGGAGATACATCTGGCCTCCTCATGAGACTGTGGAACGTGGGTCGCAGTCCTCACCTCGATGAGCCGGCCGTGATCCCTTCGATGAAGTACCGCTGGGCGAAGATGAACAGCAGGACGCTGGGGACCATCGCCAGCACGACACCGGCCAGGACCACCGAGATGCTGCCGGTGCCCAGGTTCCCCTTCAGGCCGACGAGGCCGAGTGGGAGGGTGAAGTTGCTCTGGGACTGCAGGAAGATGAGCGGCCGGTAGAACTCGGCCCAGAACCCCGAGAAGTTCAGGATCGCCAGGGTGGCGATCGCGGGGGCCGCCATCCGTGCATACACCTTGCTGAAGACCTGGAACTGGGAGGCCCCGTCGACGCGGGCTGCCTCGCCGAGCTCCTTGGGCATCTGCATGAAGTACTGGCGCATGAGGAACGTGCCGAACGCACTGCCCAGTGCTGGGATCACCAGCGACAGCAAGGTGTCCGACAGGCCAAGGGTCCGGATGATGATGAACACCGGGATGATGATGGTCTGGAGAGGGACCATCATCGTGGCCAGGAAGGCCCCGAAGATCGCGTTCTTCCCGGGGAAGCGGATCAGCGCGAACGCGTACCCGCTGAGGGTGCAGGTGATCGTCTGACCGACGACGATCAGCCCGGTCACGATGACGCTGTTGACGAAGAACCTCGCGATCGGCAGCTGTTTGAAGACCGCCGAGTAGTTCGAGAAGTCCGGCTTGAGCGGCAGCCACTGCGGTGGGTTCTGGAACGCCTCGGCAGGGGTGCGCAGCGACGTCGTGACCGTCCACAGCAACGGGCCGAGGGCGACCATGGCCGCCAGGATCAGGACGACCAGACCGATGTAGCCGCCCACCTTCTTGGCTGATTGCGGCCGGGGTGCAGCAGTGACGCTCATTGGTAGAACACCAGCTTTCGGGCGGCGAGGAACTGCAGGCCGGTGATGGCCAGGATGACGGCGAGCAGCAGGATCGCGATGGCCGAGCCGAACCCGAACTGCAGGTTCTGGAAGCCGGCGCGATACATGACGATCGGCATCGTGGTCGTGGCGTTGCCCGGACCACCGGCCGTCATGATGTACGGCTGGTCGAACAGCTGCATCGAGTTGATCATCGCCACCACCGCTGCGAACAGGATGGTCGGGCTGATCAGCGGGATCTTGATCCGCAGGAGGGTCCGGAAGGGCCCGGCTCCGTCGATCTGGGCGGCCTCCAGGACATCGGTCGGGACCGACATCAAGGCGGCGACGAAGAGCACGAAGGTGAACCCGGTCTGTTGCCAGACCGCGACGAGCACGACCGTCACCATCGCACCGATGGGCGTGGTGAGCCACGGGACGTTCGAGATGCCGATCAGGCCGAGGTAGTAGTTGATCACCCCGAACTTGGCGTCGAACAGGTAGCCCATGAAGATCGACACGGCGGCCGAGGACGCCAGCAGCGGCAGGTAGAACGCCGTCCGGAAGAAGACCCGCGACGTGTTCCCGCGACGCTGGTTGACCAGCACCGCGAGGATCAGGCCGAACACGATCTGCAGCACGACGATCGCGATGCCGAGGCCCAGGGTGACCGCGAGGGAGTGCAGCACCGAGCTGTCGCTGACAACGCGCTTGTAGTTGTTGATGCCGACGAACTTCGGGCTGCTGATGACATCCCACGAGAAGAACGACAGGACGAAGGAGGCCAGGATCGGCCCGGCGGTGAAGACGGCCACGAGGATCACCGACAGGGCGATCATGCCCAACCCGAACCTTGCTTCGCGTCGTCGCTCGCGCGACTGGGTGAGCACCTTGTGCGGCGGCATCGCCGTCACCACTGGTTGCGCCTGGGAGACGCTCATCTCAGGTCGCCTTCGAGGCGGCCTCGAGGTCGCTCTGCAGACCGTCGAGGGCACCCTTGGCGTCGCCCGTGGAGATGGCCTGGGTGGTGCGCGTGTTCAGCGCGGTCGCCAGTGCGTTGTAGTACGGCGGCGCGGGGATCGGGCCGGTGTCCGGGTGCTCGGTGAGCGTGTCGTAGAAGACCTTCCAGTTCTTCGGACCGGTGCTCGCGTAGCGCTCGGCGGTCGCCAGGGACTTGTGGGCCGAGGTGGTGACGTTGCCGGGAGCGATGATGTCGAACGACTCCGGCTTGGCGAGGACCTTGAGGACCTCCCAGGCCAGGTCCTTCTTCTTCGAGGACTTGAAGATGGCGTACCCGCCGGTTCCGAACAGGTGCCGCTGGGACTTCCACTTCGGGAAGAACTGGACGTTGAACGAGTCCGGCGCCATGCCGGCGTTGTGCAGGCCACCGGCCCAGAACCCGCCACCGATGGCGGCGCCGATCCGCTGCGAGGCGAACAGGCCCTGGAGGGTGCCGCCGCCGCCCACGTCGGGGGACGGAGCGATGCCGGCCTTCTTCAGGTCGATGAGGTACTGCAGCGACTCGACGACTGCCGGGGAGTTGGCCGTCGGAGCGCCCCACTGGTAGCCACCGCCGCGACCCGCGGCGGCTGCGTTCCCGGCATACGCCGTGCCCCACAGCCAGTCGCCACCGGAGAACTTGCTCTCGGTGAGCAGGTTGCCGCCGTTGGCGTACATGAACGAGGTCCAGCTGCCCCAGAGGCGGACGACCCAGTCGAAGCCGTTGACGCCAGGGATCTTGGCGATCTTCTCGACCGCGTTGTGGAAGTCGTCGATGGTCCAGTTCGGTCCGGGCTCCGCGACGCCGGCCTGGTGGAACAGCTTGGTGCTGTAGAACATGTTGCCGCAGTTGAAGTCGCTGGGCAGCTCGTACAGGTGGCCCTGGTACATCATCGCCTCGACGAGGGACGGGTGGACGTCGTCGAAGTAGGGCTTCATCGACGCCATGTCCTTCTTGACATAGTCGTCGAGCGGGATGGCGAGGTCCTTGGACGCCATCAGCTGCACGCCCTCGGTGGCGACACCGACGATGTCCGGCGCGGTGCCCGATGCGATCTGGGTCAGGACCTTGGCGAAGAAGTCGTTCCAGTCGGTGCCGTTCACCGCGCTGATCTCGAGGGTGACCTTCGAGTCGAGCTTGGTCACCTCGGGCGCCAGCTTGGCCTTCAGTGCGTCGGCCGACTTCTGGTCGCCGAAGTACAGCATCTTGAACGTGCCGGACGAGCTCCCTGAGTCGCTGCCCTTGCTGCAGCCGGCCAGGGTTCCCAGGCCGGCCAGGCCGAGCCCGGCTCCTCCGGCCTGCAACAGCGAGCGGCGGCTGACCGCCGAACCGAACTGGTTCATGACTCCCGCCCTCCGAGTCGGTGGGACGAGTACGCCGAAGATTCCATGACAACTCCCTTGGTGCCGCGGTGGAGAAGACGGGCGAGGGCCCGTACTCGAGAACGCCGAATGCTGGTGCTAATACGAATCAGGTGGGCGTCCAGCAAAGAAAATGACAGACCCCAGGAGCGAGGTCAAGATGCGTTATCGAACCGTTATCTCGGGCGCGGGCGCGAGCGTGGACCGTCTCACCAGATGGCCCTCCACCTGGCGCGTGACGACCGGGCCACCTCGGTTGATGGCGTCGAGCAGGACCTTGACGGCGACCTTGCCGAGCTCGAAGTGAGGCAGGGCCACCGTCGTCAGACCGGGGGGGAAGAACGCGGCCAGCTCCTCGTCGTCGTCGTAGCCGACCACGGACAGGTCCTTGGGCACCGACAGGCCGAGCTCGTCCGCCGCGACCATGGCCCCGATGGCGACGCGGTCGTTGAAGCAGATCAGCGCGGTCGGGCGATCCGCGGTGTCCAGGAGCGCTCGCGCGGCGCGATGTCCGCCATCGATCTCCGGGCCCGCGCGCACGACCCACCGTGGGTTCACCCGGACTCCCCGCTCGGCGAGCGCCCGCCGGAACCCGACCTCCCGCTCCTCGCTGGCCGCATCGCCCTCGCCGCCCTGGATGAACGCCAGCCTCCGGTGGCCGGCTTCCAGCGCGGCGTTCGTGGCCATCCAGCCGCCCTTGAGCTCGGACGGCAGCACCGCCGGATGCCCCGGGTATGGTCGCCCGTCCATCCGGAACGCATGGCCCTTGGCCCCTCCGGCTCCCCGCTCCCAACAGTTGACCAGGATCGACGGCACCGACTTCAGGCCGGGAGGCAACGTGACCGGGCCCCAGGACCGCTTTGCGTAGAGCAGTCCGTCGACCTGGCGGTCGACGAGCGCCTGCACCCCGAGCTCGGTCTTCTTCGCATCACCGGAGGTGTTGACCAGGAGCAGCAGGTGGCCGTCTCGCCACGCCTCCTCCTGGCCGCCGAGCACCATCCGACCGGCGAACGGTCCGCTGGCGATGTGGTCGGTGATGAAGCCGATCGTCTTGCTCCGCTTGAGCCGGAAGTTGCGGGCCGCGAGGTTCGGCCGGTAGTCGAGCTCCTCCATCACCCGCCGGATGCGGGCCTCGGTCTCCTCCGCGATGCGCAGCTCGCGCGCCCGCCCGTTCACCACGGCTGAGACGGTCGGCTGGGACACACCAGCACGCTTGGCCACGTCCATCATGGTGATCCGCGAGCGATTGCCCCCCATTTCTCACCCTTCTCGAGGTTGGCAGTGTGGCGAGGTTACCTCGCGCGTCAATGCCTGCCTTCGCAACCAGTCGCCTCCGGAACCTGTCTCGCCGAAGTGCTGACCTGGCCGGGCCCACCGACTGGCAGTGGGGCACACGACCGACGCGGCCCGCACATCGGCTGAGCACGACAACGACCAACGAAGGAGACCACTGCCTGTTGGCCGGCCCGGCCGCTGGTCAGAGGTGGGGGTGCAGGTTCATCGACCGGCCGACGACGCCGACCAGGACACCGAGAGTGACCAGGACCGCGACGTCGAGCCACTGTCGACGGACGACGAGGCCGCCGGCGCGCTCCTTGGGCAGCACCGCGCGCAGCGCTCCCGCGACGAGGCACGAGCCGCTGAAGAGGACGGTGGCGCGCAGGTGGTGGTCGGTGGCGCTGAAGCCGACCGCACCGACCAGCCCGACCGCGAGGACCCACCAGACCCCCAGCCCGTGGGCGACGGGCGCGCGCCGGTCGGGCTCGGGGGGCATCTCAGGCCGTGACGCCGCCGTCGAGCGACCGCTCGGCCGCCAGGACGACGTTGGCGAGCAGCATCGCCCGGGTCATCGGACCCACGCCGCCGGGGTTGGGCGAGATGAACCCGGCGACCTCGGCGACGTCGGGGTGGACGTCGCCGGCGACCTTGGAGCGCCCGTCGTCGCCGACGATCCGGCTGACTCCGACGTCGAGAACGGCGGCACCGGGCTTGACCATGTCCGCCGTGATCAGTCCCGGCACACCGGCCGCCGCGATGACGATGTCAGCCGAGCGCACCTCGGCGGCCAGGTCCCTCGTGCCGGTGTGGCACTGGATGACGGTGGCGTTCTCGGACCGGCGGGTGAGGATGAGCGAGAGCGGCCGGCCCACGGTGATGCCGCGCCCGACGAGGGCGACGCGTGCGCCGGCGAGCGGGATGTCGTAGCGACGGAGCAGCTCGATGCAGCCCATCGGCGTGCAGGGCAGTGGCGCCTCCTTGCCGAGGACCAGCCAGCCGAGGTTGGTCGGGTGCAGGCCGTCGACGTCCTTGGCCGGGTCGACGGCGGACAGGATGGCGAACTCGTCCAGACCGGTGGGCTGCTGGACGAGGAAGCCGGTGCACGCCGGGTCCTCGTTGAGGGACCGGACGACGTCGAGCACCTCGGCCAGCGATGCCGTGGCGGGCAGGTCGTGCCGCAGGCTGGTGACGCCGATCTCGGCGCAGTCCTTGTGCTTGGCCCCGACGTACCAATGGCTGCCCGGGTCGTCGCCGACGAGGACGGTCCCCAGGCCGGGGACCACACCTCGTTCGGCGAGCCGCGCGACGCGCTCGCGCAGTTCGGTCTTGATCGTCGCGAGAATCGCCTTGCCGTCCAGAACCGTAGCCGTCATCCGCACATCGTGCCATGTGCGAGGCTGCCCATATGGCAACCGTCCATACCCGCGGGCTGCTGCTCGCCGCGGGCGCCGGTCGCCGGATGGGGACCCCCAAGGGACTGCTCCGGATGCCGGACGGCTCACCGTGGGTGGAGCGCGGCGTCCGCGCCCTGCTGGCGGGCGGGTGCGCCGGTGTCACGGTCGTCGTCGGAGCTGCCGCGGCCGAGGTCTCCACCCTCGTCCGTGACCTGCCCGGGACGGACACGGTGTTTGCCGCGCACTGGGCGGACGGCCTGGCGGCCTCCCTCGCCGCGGGCCTCACGTCACTGGCTGACCCAATTGTTCCAGTAGTCACGGGGTCAATGTCACTGCCGGAACAATTGGGTCAGCCAGTGACGGCGGCTGTCGTGCTGCTTGTCGACCTGCCCGACGTCGGCCCCGACGTCGTCGCCCGCGTGCTCGCGGCGGGAGGCGCCGGTCCGACGGCCCTGGCGCGGGCGGCATACGGGAACCGCCCGGGGCACCCCGTAGTCATCGGGCGCGAGCACTGGGCCCCGGTCATCGCCGAGGCCGACGGCGACACCGGCGCCAGAGCCTACCTCGGGCGGGTCGGGGCGCTGCTCGTGGAGTGCGGCGACCTCGCCACCGGGCGCGACCTGGACCGGCCGGGACCCTAGCGTCTGCGTCGCCGAGCGGCGGGAACCCCCAGATCCGCAGACGCACGACAAGCCGGAACCTAGCGTCTGCGCCGCCGAGCGGCGGGAACCCCCAGATCCGCAGACGCACGACAAGCCGGAACCTAACGTCTGCGCCGCCGAAGGGCGGGAACCCCCAGATCCGCAGACGCACGACAAGCCGGAACCTAGCGTCTGCGTCGCCGAGCGGCGGGAACCCTCAGATCCGCAGACGCAAGAAGACGGGGTCAGGGGCGCACGAGCAGGGTGTAGCCGTTCTCCGGGGTCGAGAGGTGGACCGCCGCAGTGCCCATCCCGGCCAGCGCCTTGCTCGCGATCAGGCCCTTGCCGGTGAGCTCCGGTGCGCCGAGCGCGAGCCGGACCGCACCGGCAAGGGAGTCGACGGTCGCCTCCTCCTTGCCGACCGTCACCACCAATCCGGTCGGCCCGCGGACGACGGTCGCGAGGGTTCTTGCCTTGCCGGTCTTGACCGGCCAGCCACCGGACTCCTTGCCGCTGGCCAGGTGCCGCGTCGTCGCGCCCTTCAGCGATCCCGGCCCGGCCTTGGCCGCCCCGATCCGCAGCCGGACCTTGGCATCGAGCCGCTCGCCGAGCATCCCCAGCAACGGGGTCGCGTCGTCGGACGGGCCGAGGAGCGACAGGTTGCGCTGCCCCACGTGCCGGTCGTGATTGGCGTCGAGCACCCCGCCCCACGGGTCGGTCGCGCACTCGACCGTCGCGAGGAGGCACTGGTGGAGCAGGCCGGTGTTCTGGATCGTCCACGTCGTCGGGATGAGGACGATGCCGTGGGCACGGCCGCTCTCCCGGTCGCCGAGCTCGGCCCAGGCGCCGCCGATCGGGTTCGGGGTGTAGCGCGGGTCGGGAGTGCCGCTGAAGAAGCCCGGCTCGACCCACCAGACCGACACCCGGACCCCGTGCGCAGGGAACCGGCCGAGGTTCCAGATGTGGACCCCCACCGTGTAGGTCTCCCCCACGGTCGGGCTGACCACCGCCCGGGACAGGTCGATCGGGCCGCCGGGCGGGACGTCCGCGGAGCGGAAGAGCCAGATGTCCGGGCTGAGCCAGGAGGGCGTCGACGGCCAGACCGGGCGCTGGCCGCGGTCGCCGGCGGCAGCGCGAATCAGCAGGTGGGGGAACCACATCCGGTCCCGGTCGGCGTCCTTGAGCAGACCACCGAACCGGTCGCGGAGCGCGGCGGCCGGGCCGCCCGGCTGCCACCCCGGCGGCGGGTCGTCCAGGGTGGTCCGCCACGGCGGCAGGTCACCGGCGACGCCCTTGCCGGGTGGGACGGCACCGTCCTCGTCGACCTTCGGCTGGCGTCCGGGACCGACCACTGGACCGTCCAGTCGGCCGAGCAACTGGTCGTGCTGTGCGAGGTTGTCGAGCAGCCGGCGCCGGGGGTCGCGGGCGACGCGGCGCGGGTCGATCGGGTCCGGGCTCATCGCTTGGCCTCCTTGCCCCAGGGCGGCATACCGGCGCGGTCGATGTCGGTCTTCATCTCGTCGGTGAGCCCGTGGCCGGCGGGGTCTACGTCGACCCCGACGGTCCCGGTGCAGGAGACCCCGGTCCCGTCGAGGTAGTGCACCCGCAGCGCCCGGGCCGGCGACCAGGAGTGCACGTCGATCCCGTGCGCCGCACCGGCATGAGCGTCGTGGACCCAACCCGGGACCAGCTGCGCGGGCGGGCTGCACGGCTGGGTGAAGGTGTAGGTCGGGTCCGGCGCCGGCTGGAACGTGAACGCGGGGTGTGCCTCCCACATCGGCACGTCGTCGGTCGGGTCGGCCGGCGTCCCGAGGTCGACCAGCTCGGGCGTGTGCCGGTCCCAGTCCCAGCAGCGCCAGCCGTAGCCGCGGTCGGAGTCCAGGTTGAAGTCCGGCACGTCGACACCGGTCGTCAGCTTCGAGACGAGGTACAGCGTGTAGTCGACCGGATGTCCGAGGTGCTCGTCGAGTGGGAGGTGGTCGTGGCTGGCCTGCTCGGTCTCCCGCGGGTCGGCGGCCCTCTCGTATGCCGCGGCCGCGCCGAGGTCGGTCGCCGCGCCGGTGAGCAGGGTGTCGGCCCGCTCGCCGCCGGCATACGGGCCAGCGTGGGTGAGCCCGCCCTCCCAGCCGAGCGTCGCACCCGCCAGGTTGGTCCGCGGGTACCGCCAGGGCGCGACCCACTCGCTGTATGCCGTGGGGTCGGCTCCGCCGGGCAGGTGGGTCAGACCGCTCCAGCTGTTCGCGTCGATGTCGGACTGAAGGTCACGCGGGGTGTCCCGCGGGAATGCCGGGTCGGCGTCGAACTCGCTTGTGCGGGAAGGCCGCCCGCTCGGTTCGTTCATCGGCGTCAGCAGCGGGGAGAAGCCGGCGAGGTCGGCGAGGTCGGCGAGCAGCTGGCCGGTGAGGTAGGTGCTGGAGATGCCGAGGGTGGTCAGGCCGGCATCGACCTCCTCCGGCTCCGGCACGTGGAAGCCGGTCATCACGAGCAGCCGGCGGCAGGCGAGGTAGAAGTCGTGGAGCGGCACGACGACGCCGTAGTAGATCGTCGCCCGGGCCGGGAAGGTGGCCGGGTCGAGCGGGGCCGCGCCGAGGCTGGCGACCCAGGCCGCGATCTCCCCGAGGTAGATGACCCAGGCGACGATGGCGAGCAGGATGTCAAGGATCGTCAGCTCGTGGTCGTCCATCTCCGCGCCCTGGTCCGCGTCGGTGTTGTTCGCGCCGGGCGGGGTCGGGAACGGGCGGTCGACGAACACCGACGGCGGGGGCGGCAGCTGGACGGCGAACCCGGATGACGCCATCATCCGCAGGTACCGGAACGCCAGCTCCCACATGATCCGCAGTGACTTGTCGTTGGGTCGACCGTCGTCGGTGAAGGCTGGGTCGCCGGTGTTGAGCACCTCGGGCGTGATGTCCGGAAGGGTGTCTGCATAGACCGTCTTGAAGGTCGCCATGAGCGCCTCGACGAGGTGGTCGGGCAGCTCGTGGGTGTCCTTGTCGAACCGCTGGTGCCGGGCGTTCGCATCAGCGGCCGACGGCCCTGTGGGGTATGCCGGGAAGGCACCGAAGTAGTCGAAGAGCGGGGCGTCCATCCGACCGGCATACGGGGCGGTCGTGCGGTCCCCGAAGACGATCCGGAAGTGCAGGCCGGAGGTGCCGAAGGAGCTGTAGGTCGGCTGCATGCCGTGCTGGGTCGTGTAGGCCTGGGAGTCGAAGTGGTTCTCCACGAGGTGGTGCCGCTGCCAGTGCAGCCGGAACGGGCCGCCGGACTTGGCGTTGGTGAACGGGTGGCCGGTCACGTCGGTCGCGCAGTGGCTCATCCAGCCGATGGCGAAGACCTGCTGCGCCTGGGCGTCGAAGGTGGCCTTGGCGTCGCCGGCCGCGACGGCGGCGAGCTCGGCCGCCCGGGCGGTCTCGTACATGGTCCGGGGGACGTCGTAGGTGCGGCGGTAATGGGTCATGTCCGACCAGTAGAACGCCGACTCGGCGACACCCTGCGGCGGGCCGGAGGTGAGGATCCCGAACAGGTCGTGGAACCGGGTGACGAGCCCCTCGAGCGCCGCGAACATCGCTGAAGACAGCTCGTCCATCGCGGCACCGATCTGCCCCGCGAGACCACTCGTCAGCCCGTTGGTGAGGTCGGCGTCGTTGGACGACGTCGAGCCGAACCAGTCCTCGTAGGGACCGATGAGCTGGCTGTCGATGACCTCCCAGGTGTCGAGCAGCCAGGTCACGACGTGCATGAGGACCGAGCCGACCGGCTCCTTGAAGTCGGGGAGCAGGTAGAACAGGTCCGGCCCGAGGGCGCCGACGGCCAGGTAGTTGCGCCAGGTGTGGCACAGCTCGCCCAGCCGCTGCGCCTCGGCCGGGTCGAGCCCGAGCGCGGGCGGCACGTCGGCGGCGCGGAGCCGGTCGGCGGCGAGCTTGGCCGCCTCCATGTGGATGTACCAACCCGGCATCGGTGCGCTCCTAGGGGATCAAGCCGGTGAGGAGGGTGACCAGGCTCTGGCCGGCGAGGCCGTTGGGGTCGATCTTGTCGACCTCCTCGGGGATGACCGCGGTGTCCGTCGGGCCGGCATACACCGGCGAGCAGCGGCCCTGCCCACCGCCGGAGAGCAGGTCGACGAGCACGTCGTATGCCGACTCGGGCTCGGCCAGGCGGGTCCACAGGGCGGTCGTGTCGGCGGCCGAGGTCGGGATCGGGATGCCCAGCCGGGTCGCCATCAGCTCCTGGCGGTAGCGGGCAATGGCCGCGCTCACGCCGCGGTCGTCGATCCGGCGGTCGATGGAGACGACGTCACAGCCGCCGTCAAAGGTCATGCCCCGCCGCCGCCAGTGGCTCGTCCCGACGACGGCATACACGTCATCGACGAGGCAGACGGCGGAGCGGCCGACGGTGGACCGGCCGGGGAAGCCGATCGGCTGGAACGCCGCGACCCGTATCCGCGGCGCGCTCCCGGCCGCGGCGACGAGCAGCTCGAGGGCGGCCTTGCGGTCGCGGAACGCGCCGCGCACCCAGCTCTCCTTGGCCGGGTCGAAGTCGGGCAGGCGCGGCAGGCAGATCATCACCTTGAGCCGGGGGTTGGCGGTGAGCCGGTCGCGCAGCAGCGTGACGAGGTCGACGAGGTGGGTGTCGGCGTCCTGCGCGGTGCGGGCGAACATGGCCGACTCGACGTAGACGTACTCCCGGGCCTCGGCGACGGCCCGCGCGATCGACCACATGGCGTCGCGCTGCCCGCGCTTGGCCGTGGCGATCTCGCGTTGCAGCTCGCGGCGGAGCCGCGGTTCGTTGGCGATGGTCACGGCCACCGTCGACCCGGGCGCGATCGCGTTGGCGATCGTGCTGGCCAGGCCCTGGACCGAGTCGGTGTCGGAGGGCACCGGCAGGAAGGACAGCTCCGGGCTGTCGGTCAGGGCCGAGATCGTCTCGAGCACGGCGGCGGCGACGTGCGGCTGGCCGCTCGCAGGCGGCGGGTCGGCAGGCGGGACGTTCCAGTTGTCCCCGTCGGTGCTGACGACCCAACCCGGCAGCGGCGGGACCGGCACGACCGACTGGCAGCGTTTGAGGGCATGCAGCGCGAGGTCGTATGCCAGCTGCCCGCCGACGCGGACGCCGGACAGGTGCGCGTCCGGTCCCGCCGGGTTGCCCGGGTCGGCCAGCTGCGGTGTGGCACAACGGGACTCCCAGTCGTAGCGGGCTCCGGTCAGGACGGCGTTCCACGCGTAGGTCGTGCTCGGCGCGACGACGGCGCCGAGGGCGAGCACGGTGTCGAAGCGCGCCTGGCTCGGCAGGTGCGGCCCGATCCGCGGCGACGTGCCTTCGTTGGACAGCCAGCGCGCCCAGTCCTCGACCGAGCCACCGCTGCCGGGCGAGGAGCCGGTGCCGCTCGGTGCGGGGATCCCGAAGGCGCTCACCGGGGCGATCGAGGTGAAGCCGGAGCCGGCGAGCAGCGCCGTCACCGGACCTGCAGCAGTGCCACCGAAGACGGCCGAGTTGTCGACCCACGGAACGGGGGCTCCGACCACGAGGTCGACGGCCGACACCATCCGGCGGGTGCCGTCGCGGGCCACGGCCACGAGGTCCACGGACAGGTGCGCCTCGGTCGGCGGCGCCTCGACCGGGCCGAGGGCGAAGGGGTTGACCAGGAGCAGGGTCCCGCCGGACGTGGCGACGACCGTCGAGCCGCCGTCCCCGCGGACGAAGGAGGGGTCCTCGCCGATGCCGCGGATCACCTGGAAGGTGCGCGGGTAGGCCCGCACGTGGGTCCCGTTCGGCAGCGACCCGGCCGTGAAGGTGAGCACCACGTCGTGGTTCGGCCCGCTCGCCGGGACCGCCCAGTTCGCCGTGACCAGTGCGGTCGCCGGAGCTGGCGGGACCGGGTCCCAGGCCCGCACGGCCGCACCGTCCGCCGGGCTCGGCGCCGGGCCGGTCGGGAAGGCGGGCCAGTGCGCCGCGGCACCCGGCCCGGGCGGCAGGGTGAGCGCCGGGGTGATCATCGGCGAGCAGAGCAGCCCGAGCCGGTCCGCGGCGCTCGGCCAGGCGCCGACGACCGCACCCATCGCACCCAGGACGTCGTTGCCGTCGACGAGGTAGTCGAAGTCGGCCACTGTGCGACGGACGACCGGCAGCGGCGCGCCCGCCGGCATGTCGTCCTCGGCCGGGGCGTCGGCGGCGGCGTTGAAGCTCCGGTTGCCGAGCAGGTGCCAGTCGACGTCGACCGCCATCACCCGGAAGAACTGGTGGGCCAGGGTCGGCGCCCCCGTCCCGGTCGGCAGCGGGGCCGGCGCCCAGGCGGTCTTGTCGAGCGTCCCACCCGGTGCCGGCCCCCAGAGCACCTGGCCGTCGGGCGGGCTCGCGACGGTCGAGCCCGCAAGCCCGATCGTCTGCCCGACGGCCAGGTCGACCAGACCGGTCCCGGACGTCACCGTGGTGACCACGGCGCCGGTGCCGTCCAGGACCGAGACCTCGCTGCCGGTCCGCATCGACCGGTATGCCGCCCCATGTGGGCTGACCACGTGCACCCGGACGGCCGACCCGGTGAGTGCGGCGATGGTCGCCACTCCCCCGGCGCTGCTCGTGGCGGACGTGGACCCGGCCCCGGCGAGCGCCGGCCGCCAGGACAGCAGGTCGGCGAACAGGCTGGCCACGGCGAGGGGGTCGATGGCCAGGCCGCGCTGGTCGTGGAACGACACGGCGGTCGCCCCGCCCACCCCGAGCGACTCACCACCCCGGAACCAGGACATGAGCGGGTTCGCCGGCACGGTGATCCCGTGGACCAGCATGGCGGCCGGCACCGGCCGGCCGACGGCCGCGGCCGCCCCGAGCCGGGTCCGCACGAGCGACTGGAGCCGGTGGACCGCCTCCGGGTGGAGGGCGAGCACCCCGGCGGCGGTCGTGACCGGAACACCCGAGGGAACGGCATACGTGACGGGGTGGGCGACCTGCTCGTAGGTGCCGGTGAAGGGCGCGGTGAGCCCGGTGATCGTCAGGCGAAGGGTTGTCGCGTCGAGGGTCGGGGAGGGGCTGGAGTCCCCGCTCCAGACCGTCCCGAGGGCCGGCACGGTGAGGCCGAGGGCGTCCAGGCCCTTGCTGTTCAGCTGGCCCGCGACGTCGTTGCTCGTGAGGACAGTGGTCGACGCGATGACGGTCATGCCGGTCCTCCTAGGGGATCTGCCGGGTGATGGAGGTCGTCGTGCCGTCGGGCGCGACGATGGAGACCTGGATCGAGCCCGCGCGCCGGACCCCGACGAGGACCGTGCTCACCCCGGCGACCCGCTTGCTGTGCGCGAGCGGGATGACGTACTTGGGGCTGTCCAGGATGGTGCCGGTCTTGGGCAGGTACGGGAGCCTGGGGAAGTGCATCGTCGTGGTGACCGCCTTGCTCTTGATGGCGGGCGGGACGGGTTTGGGGAGCAGCCGGACGGTCAGCACGTAGTCGCCGGCGCTGGTGGAGTTGGGCACGCTCGTGGTGAACGCGAGGATCCAGCCGTTCGGCTCGGCATGGACGACCGGGTTGACGATGTCCGGCGGGGTCGAGGCGGCCGAGCCGGGCGGCACGAGCAGCACGCGCTCGGTCATCCGGCCGATGGGGTCGGTGAGCCGGAGCCGGACCCGCAAGGACACCGTCGGGTCGCTGCGCCGGACGAGGAGGTGCAAGGGCGTGGCGCCACCGGTCGTCGGGTCGCGCCACACACCGGAGTCGGGCGCAGCCGGTGCCGCGGTGGGGAGCTGCGCGAGCGTCCAGGCCGCCACCGGAGCCGGGACGGCGGTCGACGTCGTCGCGTCCCACGACTGGAGTGCGACGGCGGTCTGGACCCCCGCCGCATCGACCGCGAGCACCTCGGCCTCGAGCCGGTGCGGCCCGAGGACCGTGTCGTCGACCGGTGCCGTCGTCACGACGTCGATCCGGGCGTTGGCCGAACCGCTCGTCGGCAGCACGTATGCCGGCATCGGCAGGTCGGGGTCGCCGGCCGGCGGGACGACGACCGACCGCACGACACTGGCGGGCGAGCGGACGCCGTACTGGCCCTTGTCGGGGTCGTCGGCGCCCCAGGCCACGGCCCGGTAGAAGACCGGCTTCCACGACCCCGGGCTGGTGTCGTCGCCGGTGACCAGCTCGATGCCGCCGACGGTTGCCGGCTCGACGGTGAAGCCGCCCGCGGTCCCGGTGATCGAGGCGAACGGCGGGCCCATCGTGTCGACCTCGTTGGCCGCGAGCGGCACCCGGACCCGGTGCAGGTCGACCTGCCGGACCTTGGCGTCACCGGCCCGGCGGATCCGGATCGCCGCGGCATACGACGTGGGTGTCGTCGTCGTGACGGTCCGCCGGCTGACCTCGATCTGCGGGGCAGGCGGCGCCACCGTCTGCGGCGCGGCGAACGCGACGAACCGCTTGCTGCACAACGGATCCGAGGTGCTCGGCCAGTCCGACTCGACCTCGCCGCCGCTGGCCCCGATGACGACGAAGAGGTGGATGTCCTTCGTCCCGCGCGGCAGCGTCACCGTCGTGGACGTGCCGGTGATCGCCACCGTGGACTCGCGGGTGAACGGCCGCCGGTCGGGGTCGACACCGAAGAGGGTCCGCAACCTGGCCAGCCGGGTCGTGAGGCTCTCCGAGGGCAGCGGCTCGCGCTCGTTGTGGAAGGCGCGGAACGTGGACTCGGCGCACGTGTAGACGCGGTAGCTCACCGCCCCGGCCATCGGCGACCAGGTGAGGTTGGCGTGGTGCAGCCCGTCGGCGTCGCGCATGCTCGCGAGGACGACGGCCTCGTAGGTCGAGGTGATGACCGGCGGGCGCGGGTCGGCTGCCGAGACGACGGTCGGTGTCGAGTTCCACGGACCGACCCGGTGGGTGGCGCGCGCCTCGGTGCCGCGGGCCCACAGCGCCAGGCCCCAGCGTGCGGACGACGGGAAGTCGACGGACAGCCCGGTCAGGGTGAGCCGGTAGCGGCGGGCGCCGCGGTTCTGCAGCGGCAGCGCGACGACGCTCTGCCCGTCGACCGAGACGTGCGCGACCGTGGCCGACAGGCCGGCCCCCGCGGTGACGCTCGTCATGCTGCCGTCGGCGGCGAAGGCGATGGTGACCAGCGTCCCGGCCCCGGTGGCGGTGTAGGCGTTGCCGGGCGGCGGGGTGAGGTCGGCCGGCGGGTCGTCGGGCCAGGTCTGCGGGTAGGTGCGTCCGGTGACCTCGATCGTCTGCGGGCTGCGCGAGGCCCAGTTCCACGACAGGTCCACGACGAGGGTGCCCGGGCAGGCACCGGCGGCGACGGTCGTGTCGAGCTGCGGTCCGGTGAGCGTCACCTTGCCGACCGGCGGCTCGGTCACCGCGACCCCGGCCTCGGCCCACGCGGACCAGACGCCGAAGACGTCCTGGGTCGCCACGGCATACGAGAGCTGGTTCGGGTCGGTCGTGCTGTCGATCCCGTATGCGGTGTCGGCGAGCGACCGGCGGCTGGGGTTCGTCGTGCTGACCGTGGCCCCGAGCGGCTGGCGGGCGACGTCGAGCGGCCGGGCCACCATGAGCAGCTCCGGCGCGACGGTCGGGGCGGTGGCGCGTCGGGCCAGGGCATGGCTGCCGACGAGGAAGGGCAGGAGCGTGGACGGGGCGTCCCAGGACACCGTGACGATGGCGCGGAACGGGTCGTCCAGGACGTCGGGCGCCTGGTTGCCCGTCGTCGCGGCGGCCATCGCGGCCGGAACGGGCGGTGGCAGGGTCGGGCCGGGCCCCAGGATGAGCGCCGCCCGCTCGACGTCGTTGCCGCTGCCGTCGACGAAGGTGGCGGTGACCATGAAGTCCGGGGCGGCCACCGTGGTCCCGACGGTCGAGACGTGCGTGGTGGTCCCGATGCCGACCGTGCCCTGGCTGCGCGGCAGCGGGTAGGCCGTGCCGAAGCCGGTCACGAGCGCGTCGAGCGGGTCGCTGCAGGCGCCGTAGAGCAGGACGCGCAGCGGGTTGAACTGGGCCTGGGCGGTCTGGCCGGTGGGGGTGGCCAGGTTGCGGGTGAAGGTCTGCTGGTCCTGCTGGTCGGACGGGACACCGTCGACCATGGCGATGAAGTCGTCGAGCATCTCGGCGTTGAAGACCTTGATGATGGCGTTCGGGTCGGCGAGCACCCACGGCTCGACGGTGATGCCGCTCGTGATCTCGTCGGACCAGCCGGAGAACGGCGCACCCCGGCGGTAGCGGTCGAGGGCGGCCGAGGGCGGGTCGGTGAGCGCCGAGACCATGCCCTGCTTGGCCGACAGGTCGGTGGCGGTCGCGGTCCGGCCGTCGCCGGGCAGGCCGACGATCTCGATCTCCTTCCAGGCCGGGTCGTCGGCGTCGTCGAACGCCCGGCCCTGGATGGCGTTGACCGCCGAGCCGGCCGGCAGCGTGATGACCCGGATCTCGGGGGCCGTGAGCCGCACTGCGGCGGCCCCGGACGCGAGGACACCGAGAGCCACGACCGGGGAGGCGAGCGGCATACCGGCCCACGCGACGGCGGCACCGCCCGGGCCCGCGGACAGGGAGACGACGACCTCGGCATACGTGCTGTCCAGGAGGAGGGTGGTGCCGAACGGGCCGGGGAACGGGGAGTACTTGACGTCGGCGTACTTGCCCGCCCGCTGCCGGGTCCAGACCGTGAACGGGGTGCGGGGGTAGCCCAGGGTCGAGGAGAACGCCCAGCGGAGCTGGACCACGCGAGAGGTGTCCAGGCCGCGCTTCTTGGCGACCGCGTCGACGGCGCCGGCGGAGGTGTGCACACCCGGCACCGTGGCCCAGTCCACGACGCTGCCGATGCCGATGAAGGCGTGCGGGTCGACGAGTCGGCCGGCCATCAGATCTCCTCCCAGGGTGCGTGGTCGAGGAGCAGCTCTGCCACCGGCGCCTGGCGCAGCCCCGGGTCGAGGAACGGCAGGTCGGGCAGGGCCGGTGCGGTGAGGTTGACGACGAGGCTCGTCCCCCGCTGGTTCGGCGCGAGGACGACGAAGGCCCGCTGGTTGCCCGGCGCCCAGACGATGTCGGTCACCGCGGTGCTGCCCGAGGTGGTCAGGCCGAGCCAGTCGCGTTGCTCGAGGATCCAGCGCTGGGCGGACGGGTTGGTCGTCGTGTCGGTGACGTCCTTGGGGTAGTGCCGGCTCCGCGCCAGCGGCTCCATCGCGTCGATGAGGATCGCGGCCGGCTGCGGGAGGGCGCTGCCGGACTGCTCCCAGAAGACCACGACGCGGGGCTTGTCGGGCACCGGCATCGGCTCGATGTGGTGGCCCAGCAGGTGGTTGTCCAGGACGCTGCCGAGCGGGTGCGTGCCGATGCCGCCACCACCGAGCATCGAGGAGAAGGTGCCGGGCTCGCAGGACCGGGCCGTCGGCAGGAGGCTCGACAGGGACCAGGCGAAGGCGCCGAGGGTGCCGTAGCCGCCGGTCGTGAAGTGCCGCCGCAGGACCCGGGGACCGCGCGCGTCCGCGGCCGCGCCGGCGTCGACGAGCTCGACGTCCAGGAGGTAGTCCATGAACAGGTCGAGCGGGATCTGGATGTCGAGAACCCCGTGGCTGCTGCTCATGCCGTCGACGTCGACGCAGAACGTCTCGCCGGTGGCCGCGTGTGCCTCGTTGTACTGGGCGATGGCGTCGTCGACGGCCTGGTGCCACGGCGACTTGACGACGCCCTCGACCTGCTGGACCGTGCCGCCCGCGCCGGAGGTGATGGGCAGCGGCATCGGCGTGGTCGTCGTGCCGCCCGGGTGCTGGCCGTTGCTCGCCTCGATCCGCAGCCGCAGCTCCTTGCCGTGCTCGGCGAAGATCCGGTCGACGTCGTGGGTGTTGAAGACCAGCTTGAGGTCCTCGCCGCCGAAGTAGCCGGTCTCGCCGTCGTCGGGGAGGCTGACCATGACCCACGGGTCGAGCCGCACCTTGGTCGGGTCGGGGGTGTCGGTGAAGATGAGGCCGGGTCGCGGGTTCGGGTCGCCGCTGCCGATCGTCGGGTCCTGCGGGTCGGTGGCGATGGTGTCGGTCCGGAACCAGAAGACCTGGGTCTGGCCACCGGTGTGCCCGTCGCCGGCCCGGTCGGCCGTCCAGGTCGCCGTGATCCGGTAGGTCGAGTCGGCCTTCAGCAGCGCGTTGTCCGAGGCGTTGGGCCCGACGGCGTTGGTCAGCTGGGTGCGGTCCTGGGCGATCTGCGTGGTGTCCCAGTCCGAGCGGGCGACCTCGGCGCCGGTGACCATCGAGGCCGCGGCGAGGAAGTATGCCGTGGGGACGGTTCCGCTCCCGGTGGTCGCGGCCGCGGCATACGTGAGGTTGGTCTGCAGGGTGGCCTTGCGCGGGACGCCGAGCTCGACGACCGCCGCGTCGAGGTGCTTGGGAACCTCGAGGTAGGCGACCTGCAGCCCGGCCTGCTGGGCCGAGCGGACGAGGTCGTCGACGTCGCTGCCCCACGGGCCGGTGAGGTCGGTCCAGTGGCCCGGGAGGGCGCGCCCCTGGCTGAGCAGGTCGGTGGCGGCGACCGTGACCCGGTCCAGCTCGCTGCCGTCGGCGGCGAGCACGCGGGCGACCACCGGGACGAACTTCTGGCGGCCGGCGGCCGGGAGGAAGAGGAGCAGGCCGAGCGCGGCATACGGCCCGCTGTGGATCTGGACCCGGTTGACCAGCTCGAGGTCCTCGTCGGTGAGGCCGGCCTGCTCGAGCTGCTTGCGGACAGACTCGTCAGGGAAGTTGGTGACCCGGCCGAGGTCGTACTGGGGCGAGAGGAGCGACTTGACCGGGCAGAGCGGGCCGCTGGGGGTGCCGGTGCCGGTGCCGGTGTCGACGGGGGTGGTGGCCAGGCCGGGGGCGGTGAGCCGGCCGATGAACGACACACCCTGCAGCGCGAGATCCATCGTCGCGCGGGAGAGCCTGGCCCCCTGGCCGGCGCCTCGGGCGACGTCGAGCAGGCTGGCGCGGGACCCGGCGGCGAGGTCCTGCAGACCCGGCATCGCCGCGGTCGCCTTGGTGTGGAACGCCGAGCTGATCCGGACGTCGAGGGAGTCGGCGTGCGGCGCGACGACCGAGCGCACGACGTCGCCGGCCGGGAGCAGCTCGCCGGAGTGGGTGCGGCTGTCCAGGGGCCCGCGACCGCCGACGACGACCTTGGGGCCGGCCAGCGCACTGTCCCGGACCGCTCGCAGCGCGGCCGGGGTCGTCGGGGTCGTCGGGGTTGCCGTGGCGTGGAGCACGGAGGTGCCCAGGTGGGTGAGGTCCGGACGCGGCTTGGTGCGGTGGCACTCGACGGTCCCGCCGACGACCCAGGCCGGCATGACCCCGCGCAGCAGGTCGATCGAGGCGTCACCGGTGCGCCACGGCTCGGTGACCCGCAGGTCGGTGTCGGGGCCCGAGCTCCGCTGTGTCCCAGGCGGATCCGGCCACGCCACGCCCTCGAGGTCCCATCCGGTGTCGGAGGGGCCGAGCGGCTCGAGCTTGAACGTCCACAGCACCTCGGCGGGCGGCGCGGCGGGCGTGCAGACGGTGCCCCAGCGGCGGGTGACGTCCTCGACGAGCCGGTCGGTGTACTCGATCGCCTTGGTGGCCGGGGTCGGCGCCCAGGTGAGGAGGGCCAGCTGGGCGGCCGGGTTGGCGTCGGTCGCCGAGTTGATCGTCCACCACGCGACCGGGGCGGTCGACCCGGTGAGGGTGACCGGCTCGATCTGGCCGTTGCCCTTGACCCGCTCCAGCTTGAGGTCCTGCAGCCGGTACCGGTACTTCTCACTCCCGCGCACGGCATACCCCGTGCTGTCGACACCGGGCGCGGCGGTGAGGTTCGTGCCGAGGCCGCCGATCGTGACCGTCCCGTCCGGCCCGGCGGGGACGGTGAAGGAGATGACCGGGATGGCGTCGATCGGGACGACCGGGAGGTCGCCCGCGGCCGGGCGCGAGGCGCCCTGGACGGCGACGCCCAGGCTGACGTCCATGCCCTTGTCGACGCCGGTCCCCTGGGCCAGGGCCGGCGAGCGGGACTGGAGCGAGACCTTCTCGATGAGGGTCGGGATGGGCGCGGCGATCTCGGGGCCGGAGATGGTGATCTCGACGCACCCGGACACCGAGAAGAAGAGGAACGACACGTGGCCGCAGGCCTTGCCGTGGACGTAGAGGGTCAGCTCGCTGCTCGGCTCGCCGTTCGGCCCGACCGTGGGCTGCTCGCTCACCTTGACCGTGAGACTCGCGTCGGCGCCGATCGAGATGATCCACAGCCGCAGCTCCCCGACGACCCAGATGTTGCCGGCGAGGATGAACGGGTCGAACCCCATGACGGCGTCCATTCCGCCGCCGAGCTTGAGGTAGAGGCCGGCGTCGACGTCGCCCCAGGTGAAGCTGGCGGCCAGGCCCATCGCGATGGCGAAGCCCTTGATCGCGGGCAGGGTGTCGTGGCCGTTGTCGAAGGCGGCGATGTCCTTGCCGCGGAACATGAGGTAGCCGGTGCCCTTGACGATGCCGAGGACGTCGACCTCCACGAGCGCGCCGTAGGGGGCGTGCGCGCCGAGGTAGATGTGCCAGTCGTCGCTGTCCGAGCCGAACGGGAAGACCGCCTCGACCGGGATGACGATCTTGACGAGGTCCTCGATCTCCCAGGTGACGATGATGCCGATGAGGAAGTGCTCGGGGCTGATCTCGATGATCGCCAGGATGCCGACGCTCTGGCCGACGCCGTCCATGCTCGGCGGCGGGCTGAGGATGTGGGCGTTGAGGATGATCGCGATCCGCGGGCCGGGCAGCTCGAGCAGGAGCGTCCCGTCCAGGTTGAGGATCGTCCCGCCCTCCATCGTCCCGATGAGGATGCCGACGCCGAAGACCCAGTTGTCGATCTTGGGTTCCCAGAGCTTGGTGACGCCGTCGGGGGCGACGAGCTTGTGCGGCTGGCCCTCGGACTTCTTCAGCCAGTTGAGGGACGGGTTGCTCGGGCCGGCGATGTCGGCGCGCTTGTAGTGCATCCCGAAGATGCCGCGGAAGCCGAAGATCCCCAGGCCGGAGTTGGCGAGCGGTATGCCGGCCGGCAGGACGATGTTGAGCGAGACGAAGACGCCGGTGGCGGTGCGGCCGTTGATCGGCGCGAACTGGGTGACCTCCAGGGCGGCGGCGACCCGGACCGACACCGGGCGGATGGTCAGGTCGATCTGGCCGCCGATCGTCTTGTCCCCGTTGGCCGCCGTGCTGATCGACATGTAGCCCGAGCCGACGAGGGCGCCGGGGATGTCGACGCTCGCGGCGAGGGCGGTGAGCTCGGGCGCGCGCAGGTTGCCGCCGGGGGTGTCGGGCTCGAGGTAGGCGCGCACGCTGGCCCGCTCGATGGAGACGACACCGAGGTCGATGGCCATCCCGATGTCGACCTCGAGAGTCATCGGGTTGCTCCGCGAGAGGCGCGCGCCGAGGACGCGCAGGATCTGGCCGAGCGGGTCGCCGATGTGCAGCCCGCCGCCGCTCGCCACGTCGATCGTGTAGCCGCGGCTCGCGTCGAAGATCGGCCGGAACGCCCACCGGTCCTGCCCGTCGTCGCGGTTGGTGAGCGACAGGCCGATCGCCTTGTAGCGCACCTTGAGCGGCTTCTCCGGCTTGATCTCCACGAGGTGGTCGAGGATGTCGACGGACCAGTCCATCTCGACGTCGATGAGCAGGTTGCCGGTGAAGCCGCCGTCGCGCTGGGTGTGGAAGTACTCGGCGCCGAACAGGATGACCCGCTCGACGGTGAACCACGGCAGGGCGGCGACGATCGCGGGGACCGCCAGAGCCGCCACCGACAGGGCGGCGTCGACGACGGCACCGTCGCGTCCCTCGGCGAGGTGTTGGGCGGCGTCCACCGGCGGCGCGGCGGCCAGGAGCGGCCAGAACGACAGGTACGACCCGAGCATGGTGAGCGCGAGGTCCTTGCTGGGCCGGGTCTCCCCCGGCAGCCAGCCGAAGTGGAAGAGCCCGTCGGTGTCGGCCGGGTCCGCGCCGGCACTCAGCAGGGTGTCGACCCGCCCCGTCGCCGGGTCGGTCTGGACGAGCACCCGGAACTTGGTGATCCCGTCGGCCGGGTTGCCGTCCGGCACCGGCTGCCCGTGGTCGAGGCTGCGGCCCTGCGGCAGCGTGGACCCGCTCGACTGGAGCTGGTCGTGCATGTGCGACTCGGCGACCGTCTGGAAGTCGACCTCCAGGTCCAGCTGGACGGCGATGATCTGGCTGTCGACGACCCGGACGAGCACCTTGACCGACCGGAACCAGTCCGGAGGTGGCGAGGTCTCCGGCGGCGGCGGGTCCGGCGGCACGACCGTCACCGTGGTCGTCGAGGGCGGCAGCCGCTTGACCTCGACGGTGCCGTTCGAGCCACCCACGCCCGCGGCATACGTGAGGGTGGCGAGCCAGTGGTCGCGGTCCGCGGGGGCTGCGTGCGACGGGCCCCAGCCGACCGCGGCGGCCCAGGCGTTCTGCTCGGTCGTCGTCGGCAGGGTCGGGTCGGCGAGGTCGGGGACGATGCTGATGGTGAACTTGCCGGGGTACTGGCCCTCGATGAGGCTCTTCACCTTGGTCGCGCGGCGCCAGGCGAGAGAGGTGTTGTAGCGCAGCTGCGGCGGCGTCTCGTAGCTCGCGTCGCCGGTGATGGTGATGGCGGTCCCGTTCGGCAGGGCGGACAGCTGCGCGTCGTATGCCGTGATCGGGTCGCGGGTGGCGGTAGGGGTCCAGGTGCATGTCGAGGCGCTGACCGCCCGACTCGTCGACGGGTCGTCGGAGCAGTCGCCGCCGGGGCAGTCGAACTGGAAGAAGTAGCTCAGCGTCGTCGGGCCGGCCGCTCCGGGGATGGCGACGGTGATCGTCTTGTCGGTCCCACCGGCGACATCGGTCGTGATCTCGGCGGCCGGGCCGAGGGCGCTGCTCCCCGCGCCGGTCCAGACCAGCCGCGGGTTGGCGGGGTTGGTCGTCAGCCGGACCGCGGTCCCGCCCGCTTCGGCGATGTCGAAGTCGAACCCGGTCTCGGACTCGATCGTCGCGTCGTGCTGGTCGGTGCTCGTCGAGCTCGTCGTTCCCGGGGTCTGGATCTGTGGGGTCTCGCTGATCCGGGTCACGGCGATGTGCATCTTGGCGACCGGCGTCGTCGGCGAGCCCGAGGTGACCTCGATGTCGACCGTCGTCGAACCGCTCGAGCCGAGGTCGACGGCATACTCCTGGTTGACGCCGGTGACGACGGTGCCGTTGACCTTGACGACGCGCGCGTAGGGAGTGCGCCCGCCACTGACGTCGACGACGAGGGTGGACTGCTGGGGCAGCTGCGCGGTGGCCTGGGTGACGTGGGTCGTCGCGTCGGTCGCGCCGCGGGTCACGCCGTATGCCGCGCCGTTGGCTCCGATGAACCGCGGCAGGATCCGCAGCTCGCCGCTGCCCTGCTGGACGAGGGCGGCGTCGAAGTCGCCCCAGATCCCGCTCGTGCGGCCGACCCCGATGAGCAGCTCCTGGGCGCCGCACTCGAAGGCGAGGTTCTTCAGCCCGTCCGGGGCGACGAAGATCCGGACCTCGGGCAGGTAGAGGCCGGTCCAGTCGTCGCCGATCCCGGTCTTGTCGCGCAGTGCCGGCGGGGTCCAGTCGCCGTCCAGGTCGAGGGTCGCGCTGCGGAAGCCGATCCCGACGACGTGGTCGTCGGCGCCGCCGATGTAGGCGTACGGCGGGTCCATCGAGATCATCTGCGACACCGACGCACTGCCCGGGTCGTCGAGCCCGGAGACGCCGGCGGAGACGAACGACAGGACGAGCTGGCTCGGGTCGGGGTTGCCATGGGTGACGCGGAACCGTAGGCGGGGCAACGTGATTGCGACATCGGGGCGACTGGTGTCGGGCATCAGGACGCCGATCGGCGACACCTTGGCCGGGTGGAGGAACGGCGGGCGGAGCTTCGGCGCGTTCAGGATGAGGTCGAAGGTGAAGCCGGTCGAGGGGAAGTCGCTCGGGGTGGCGTTCTGCCATTCGGTGAGCACCGCATTTGGGGCACTCGTCCCGGTCGTCAGCTGGGACTGGGCGTCGGCGACGATGGCCGACCCCTGACGGGGGACGAACAGCTCGAAGTCGACCGTCGTGTCGCGCAGGTCGAACACCGAGTCGGTCCGCGACGGGTCGTGGGCCGGGGCCGCCTCGTCCACGCCGCCGGCGACGAGCGTGCCCGACGCAGGCAGCAGGTCCAGCGACCCGTTGACCTCGCAGTGCCCGCGCAAGGTGACGCCGAGCGCGTCGGTGGACGACTCGAACGTGACAACGCGCAACACGCTGAGCGCTGCATGCGACGGACCCAGGTTCTCCCCCCGGAAGATGTAGGGGAGGACGAGATCGGCCAGTGCGAGGTTGGCCATGCTCACGACGGTAGGAACGGCGGGTCGGGGCGACAATGCGCACAATTACCCATGCGCACCCCGTTATCTCCTCCCGGACGCACGTATCACCCGAACGCCTGATGCCTCCTCTCCACAAACAGACGGATTCGCGGGCGACTCCTACGCTGTGGAACACAAGTAGGGGCACCGTCACGACCATCGAGGGACCTTCGATGACCGGAGCGACACGGATCGTGCTCGATGTGTTGACCGCTGCTGCGGTTTCCTTGGCCGAGGACGGGAATCTCGACGACGTCATCGCCGAACGCCTCGGTCAGCGCCTCGCCCTCGACGCGGCGATCGTCGTGCGCGTGCCGCTCGGCGCACCTCCCCGCGTCTCGGCCCACTGGCCGCGGCACGACCCCGATGAGCTGCTCGCCCGCCACGTCGAGGTCGTGGCGGCCCGGCTGGCGGCAGAGGTCGCCGAGGACGGGTCTCGCTGTCGGACCGGGACGTGGACGGACCGATCGATCCTGTATGCCGTGGTGCGCCCGAGCCTTCGAACCGCCCGACCCGGTTCGTCCGGTTCTTCCAGCGGTCAGGGCGTGACTCGGGTGATCGCGCTCCTGCGCCCCACCCCCTTCGGTCCCGACGAGCTCGACCTGTGGGCCGATGCGGCAGAACCCCTCGCGGCACTCTTCCTTCGAGCCGACCGGGACGACGCCGACGCCCGGAGCGCTCGGCAGGGTGAGCCGCCGGCCGCTGACCAGTCCGGCATCACCGAGCGGGAGCGCGACGTTCTCGAGCTGCTGGCCCTGGGGCTCACGGCGATGGCCATCGCCAACCGGCTGCAGGTCTCACCGCGGACCGTCCACCGGCACCTCGACAACGCCTACCGCAAGCTGGGCGTCCACGACCGGCTGCTCGCCGTCGGGGCCGCCCAACGACACGGCCTGATCTGCGCGCCGGTCCCCGCGGAAGCGCTCGGCTGACAGCGTCCCAGAGCGGCGATGAGGAGGAGGCCTGCGCCGGCGGGCGACCGCCCTCGGCGTGCGTGTCGGCGACCCCGGTCAGTCAGGTCACACGACTGAGGTCCGGGCACGCATGAAGGTCCTTGGGAACGGGATCCCTGAACCACGTCTCCAAGGACCTCGTTTGACACCGGGCCTTGTGGCCGCCGGTGCGGCTAGAGCGTGGACAGGGCAGGGCGTGCGGGATCCGACAGAGCACCCGGCATACGCCGTCAGTGACGAGGTGTCGTGAGCCGGGCCAGGCGACCCTCCTCACCGGAGGCGAAACAGGCTCCGTCCGATGCGCACTCGACCGCGTCGTACGAGCCGTCGTCGAAGCCGGCATACGTCCGGCCACCGTCCCAGCTCACATCGGAACCGGTCGGGCCCACGGCGAGAACCCCGCCGGGCCCGCGGGTCAGCCAGGTCGACCCGGACCGGTAGCCGCGCAAGCCGGTCCCGGCGTGCCAGGTGCGGCCGTTGTCACGGGTCCAGGCCGCGTTGGACACGGAAGCGGTCGGCGCGGTGTAGTCCCCACCGACCGCCACGCCGCCCCCGCCGTGACCGAACGACAGCGAGAAGACCCCGCCGGCCGCCGCCCCGGCGACCGGCGAGCTCAGAACAGACCAAGAGCGACCGCCGTTGGTGCTCTTGAAGATTCGGGCCGGGTCCACCCCGCCGCTGGCGATGAAAAGGTCGCCTCGGTCGTTGCTCTGGATGCAGGTCCCGCTCGCGGCGAAGGCGAACTCACCGGCGAGGGCGGCCGGCATACCGGCACTGGGCATCGTGGTCCAGGAGTGCCCGCCGTCGGTCGTGCGGATCACCCGGAACTTCCCGTCGACCGGGTCGGACAGCACGTAGCCGACCCTCTTGCTCGTGAACGTCATGCAGTCGTAGAACGCGGCCGGGTCGGTGTTCTGCAGGCTCTTGGTCCACGTCCGGCCGCCGTTGTCGGTGACGTAGGCGCGGAAGGCGTCGGGGGTGTCGCCGATCGAGACGGCGACGGCGTGCCGGGCGCTCGACGCGTACAGGCTGCGGAACTGCAGGTCACCGGTGCCGGCCGGCCCGATCGACTGCACGGTGCGACCGCCGTCGGTCGACCGAAGCACCGTCCCCTCACTGCCGCTCGCCCAGACCACCTTCGCCGACACCGGCGACAGGCCGCGCAGCCGAGCCGTCGACGTCGGGGTGTCCAGCAGGCGCCACGAGAGCGTCGGCGCGTGGGGCCGAGTCGAGTGGCTACCCATCGCGGTGGCCGGGGTGCTGGCCAGGGCCGCTGCGGTGACGGTCAGGGTGAGGGCGGCCGCGAACCGAGGCAGAAGGGTCATACCAGCAACCTGCCACGGCTTCGGCAGTCACGCCACCCTTGCCGCCCACTCCGGGTCAGGCGCGCGCCAGGGCCACCAGCGCCTCGGTGAAGCACTCCGCCGGCGGGTTCACCAGGCCGGCGCCCACCTGCCCGGTGCCCGCGACCCGCCCGGCCATCCCCGTGTTGATCTGCGGGAGGATGCCGGTGCGCGCGACCTTGACGACGTCGATTCCCGTTGGGGTTCCACGGAACTCGAGGATCGGGATCTGGTATGCCGGGTGCTCGCCCTCGGTGATCTCGTACATCGTCCGGGTGGCTCGGAGTGCGAACGGGACATCGCCACCGACGAACTTGACGATCGCCGGGGCTGCAGCCATGGCCACGCCCCCGATGCCGCCGGTCTCGGTGATCGCCGAGTCCCCGATGTCGGGGTTGGCATCGTCGGGACCATAGCTTCCGAGGAAGAGACCTTCGGGGGTGTTGGCGGGGCCGGTGAACCACTGGTCGCCAGTACCGGACACCCGGATCCCGAAGTCGGTGCCGTTGCGGGCCATCGTCGTGACGATGCTGCTGCCCGGTATGCCGTGCGCCGCCAACGTCGCGAGCTTGCAGGCCGGCATACCGAGGTTGAGGAAGAAGTGCTCGTTGGCGCCGGAGAACCGGACTGCCTCGGCGATGTCGGTCGAGGACCCGTCGGCGGTGATCAGGGTGGGCAGCAGCTCGCGGAGCAGCATGAGCGAGCCCGCCCGGTTGCGGTTGTGGCCCTCGTCGCCCATCTGGAGCATCTGGGCGATGATCGCCTTGATGTCGATCCCGCCGGCCGCGCGGACCGCCTGCTGGAGCAGCGGCCCGAGGACCGAGTTCATCCAGTGCAGCCGGTAGATGACCTCGGGGCCGTAGGCGCCGTACCGGAGCACCTTGCCGAGCCCCTCGTTGAGCGAGCACCAGGACCGGTTGTCGTGGACCGGGTCGTGCAGCTCATAGACCCACATGCTCGGGCTGATCACCCCGGCCATCGGGCCGACCGCGTCACGGTGGTGGCACGGCTCCAGGGTGATTCCATCGCCGCTCGCCAGGGCCGCCTCGGCGGCCTCGGGGGTGTCGGCGAGACCCTCGAACAGGATGGCGCCGATGAGCGCCCCACGGAGCGGTCCGGATGCTCGCTCCCACTCGATCGGCGGGCCGGCGTGGAGGAACGTCCCACGCTCCAGGCCCAGCGCCTCACGCGCCGGTCGCACGTCGACCAGGTCGGCGCCGGCGGCCGTCATCCGTTGCAGGGCAAGGGCATTGGCGTCCCCGCGCCGCCCGTCGGCCATGACCGTGACGATGTCGCGCGGGTCGACCCCGGCCAGCGGCGGCTGCCAGTCCGCCTCGACGACGGTCACCGCCTGGGCCCGCAGCGCGTCGGCGAAGACCGACACACCCGCCGACCCCACGACCGGCTCATTGACCAGCAGCCCCCGCAACCCGGCCCGGCCCGTCACTGCCTGACCCAATTGTTCCGGTAGTGACGGAGACGGGCTGGTGACTACCGGAACAATTGGGTCAGTTGGTGACAGATGGCCGAGGTGGGCCAGGGCGGCTCGGGTGGCTTCGCCGTTGGAGAGATACACGCCGGCCCCGGCCGCAGCGAGCGCCGCGGCGGACCGGTCGAGGTCCTGTGGGTCGGCGGCGGTGCCGGTGAGCGAGACGACGACCGGCAGGTCGCGTCCCGCGGTCCGGGCCGTATGCCGCGCGGCGCGGATCGCCTCGCCCAGCTCGGGCGCCGGGTCGGGGTGGGCGCCGTGACCGAGGACGAGGTCCAGGAGGAGCACGCCACAGGTCGCGTCGGCGGCCTCGGCCGCGATCCGCTCCAGGCGCAGCGACGGGTCGATCATCGGGTGCGCGCGGCCACGGGTCAGGGTGTCGTCGCCGAAGTCGATGACGACGTGACCGGGGTCGCGCAGGTCGGGCCCGAGGGCCAGGTCGGGCGACAGCGGGATGTTGGAGCGGATCCCGCCCAAGCCCGGGGCCGCGACGAGCATCGCCTCGTCCGCGAGCGTCCCGCCACAGAACAGACCACGCAGCGACCCACCCGTTGTGAGCGACGTCGGGGCCGGCTCGAGCAGGGGGTCCCAGTGCGGCCACCGGCTCCCCGTTGCGTCTGCGGATCTGAGGGCGCTAACCCCCAACGACGCAGACGCAAGGAAGGCCTCGACGGCGGCGGTGAGGTCCGGCCGGCCAGGCCCGAGCGTTGCCCAGTGCACCGGCTTCCCCAGCCCTGCGGCATACGCCTCGAGCTCGGCAAGCACCTCGGGGGCCGGCGGCTTGGACACGACGAGGATCGCCTCGGTCTCCGGGTCGGTGGCGAGGGCGGCGAGCGCCTGCCGGGTCGACCGGCCCGCAACCGCAGAGGACAGATCACGACCGCCGACCCCCAGACAGTGGCTGATCCCGACGCCCGCCGCATCGAGTAGCGACATCACCTGCTGGGCACCGGTACCCGACGCCGCGACCAGACCGACCGGCCCCCGACGGACCGCGTTGGCAAAGCCGAGCGCCACTCCCCCGACGACCGCCGTCCCGCAGTCCGGACCCATGACCAGCACGCCCGCGGCCGCAGCCGCGTCCTTGAGCAGCACCTCGTCCTCGACGGACACGTTGTCCGAGAACACCATGACCGACGCGCCCGCGGTGATCGCGTCGAGCGCCTCGGCCGTGGCGTGCAGGCCCGGCACCGAGACGAAGCCCAGCGTCCCCGTCGACCCGAGAGCCCCACCGAGCGTGCGCGGCGCCGGCACTGCCCCGAACCCCGACGCCGACTGCCGACCCGCCGAAGCGAGTGCGAGCAGCGCCTCCTCGGCCGCCTGTACGCCCGCGGCGACGGCCTCCTGGTCGGTCCCGCGGATCGCGATGACGACGTCGTTGCCGCCGGTTCCGGACGGGATCTCGAAGCCCATGCCGTGCAGCACCTCGAGGTTGAGCTCGGTCGCCATGGCGACCTGGGCCTGGCTCACCCCGTCGACGCCGGCCACCTGGCGGGACACCTGCATGAGCGTCACCGAGTCGTAGTAGGCGCCGCTCCGGACGGTCACGTGGTCAGGCACAGGCGGCCTGCCGGGCCGAGGTGCTGGCGTCGGTCGACGGGGCGAGGGCCAGGCCGAGGTCGACGCCCCGGAGCAGGGCCGGCCCAGACGAGTGCCCGATGGCAGCGACGCACTCCCGCAGGCCCGGGTCGTCCCGACCGTCAAGTCGAGCGATCACGTATGCCGCGAGCTCGGGCACGGCGTACCCGTCACCTGCCGCTCGGAGCAGGCTCGCGGACAAGGACGTGGTGCGGCCGAGCGCACGAAACACGCTGTCCCGCAGGGGGTTCGACCCAGAGAACAACGCATGGGCAACGAGCAGCGCGCCACAGAGCTCGTCGTCGCCCTCCGGCGTCAGCCCGGGTCCGAGCCCGATCCGCCCGGTCACCAGGCGAGCCGCAGCGAAGGGTGACCACCCGGTATCCGCTGACGCATCGGGCCGACGCGGGACGCGCGACGGTCGCCACTGCCGGACCACCGAGATGCCGCCGAGCGACGGCAGGTCGATGCGTCCGTCGCCGACCGAGACCGTCCCGCCGATCGCCACCCCCCAGCCGACCTCCGCCAGAGAGCCCGAAGGGACCGGCAGGCGCACCGCGGTCGGCGGCTGGAGCCCGTCCGAGGTCACGACGGGCAGCACCTCCTCGCCCCCCGTCCAACGCACCGAGAGGTAGAGGGCCGTCGGGAATACGCCGAGGACCCCGGCAACCCGCACCGGACCGTCCACGAGTCCCGCGGAGAGGGGCGAGATCGCGGCAAGCATGCCCCTGACGCTAGCGACGTCGTTAGGCTGCCACGCATGGAGAATGTTGCCAACGATCCGCCCGCCAGCGGCATCGAGTTGCCAGCGACTCCCCCGGCGCAACCCATTGCCCTGCACGGCCTCCTCGACGTCCCGGCCGATGCCGATGCCACCGTCCTGCGTGACCTCGCGACCCGGCAGGCCGCCGCCCTGCGCCGGGAGGACGAGGCGCACCGGGTGCTCGTCCAGGTCGTCCTCGGTGGCGGTTCGCTCGACGCCCTGTGCGGCCACCTCGCGGCCCTGCTGGACGCCTCCGTCCTCGTCACGACGACCGACGGCCGGGTGATCGCCGAGGCCGGTCCCCGCGGGGACCTCGCCGCCGCCCGGGATACCGAGGCCTTCGACCGGACCGGGCGCCTCGTCGTCGAGCACGAGCCGGTGGGCGTGCGGGTCGGCGACCCCGAATGGCTGCGCCGCGCGCTCGTCCGGATCGTCGCCGGCAGCGTCGACGAGGGCCGCCTCGCCGCCTTCACCACCGCCCGGGAGCTAGGCCCGACCGACATCCACCTCCTCGAGCGCGCTGCCACGGTCGCGGCCCTGGCCCTCGCCCGGGAGCAGGCCGTGTCGGCCGTGGAGAGCAAGTACCGCGCCGAGTTCCTCCGCGACGCCCTCGCTGGCCGGGCCGGCGGCGAGCACGAGGCCCTCGCCCACGCCGAGTCCCTCGGCTGGCGGGTCGCGAGCCACTTCGTCGTCGTGGTCGCCGAGACCGACGAGGACGACAATGCGACGACCCGCTCGGCCGAGGAGGTCCGCAGCCTCCAGCAACGCTTCACCCGCGCCTGGGTCCGTGCCATGGGCGCCCGCGACCCGCTCACCCCGGTCATGGGGTTCAGCCAGGAGGTCGTCGCGCTCCTGCCCGTCGGCCCCGACGCCGACACCGACCAGGTCATGGCCCAGGTCGCCGAGGTCGCGGGCGTCGTCCGGGGTGACGGGGGCGGCGGCCGGCGCACGTTCTCGACCGGAGTGTCGCGGGTGGTGACCTCGATGGCCGGCCTCCCCGCGGCATACGACGAGGCCTTGAAGGCCGTCGCGGTCGGCCGGCAGGTCCACGGCGACTCCGCCCTCACCCACGTCGACGGGCTGGGAATCTACCGGCTCGTCGCGCTCGTACCCGACACCGACGACCTGCGGCGCTTCGTCACCGACGCGCTCGGACCGCTCGCCACCGACGACGCCGCCGAGCACGCCGACCTGCGCCGCACCCTCGAGGTGCTCATCGACACCAACCTCAACGTCGCCGAGACCGCCCGCGTCCTGTTCTTCCACTACAACACGCTGCGCTACCGGATCGCCAAGCTGGAGCGGATGCTCGGACCGTTCACGACCGACCCGCAGCTGCGGCTCACCATCGCCGTCGCCCTCAAGGTGCTGCAGATGCGCGGACTCACGCGCTGAGCACGCCCGACAACCGCCAACCCGTATGCCGGGTGGCCCGGTTGGTGACAAGGACTCGCCGACGGCGATGTCACGAATTGCCGAACGCCGACATCCCCGGGGGCCGCTAGGTTTCCCCCAGCCCGGTGTGGGCCATCGATGCGTCAACGGCGACCCTGTGGACGAGCTGGAGGAGTCAGTCATGGCTTTTGGTTGGACTTTGCACGGTGACGGCAACCTCGCCGGACCCGATGACGTCGTCGCTCCGAACGAGCGGCTGTCCTGGGGCAAGACGATCGGGCTCGGCGCCCAGCACGTCGTCGCGATGTTCGGCGCGACGTTCGTCTTCCCCCTCATCATGGGCCTCAACCCCCAGCTCGCCGTCCTGATGAGCGGCGTTGCGACGATCCTGTTCCTCCTCATCGTCAACGGCAAGGTGCCGTCCTACCTGGGCACCTCGGCCTCGTTCGTCGCCGGCGTCGCGGCGATCCGGGCGCAACCGGGCGCGGACTCGGCACGGGTCACCGGCGCGATCATGGTCGCCGGCATCGTGCTCGCCGTCGTCGGCATCGCCATCCACTTCCTCGGCTCCGCGCTCGTGCACAAGGTGCTGCCGCCGGTCGTCACCGGCGCTGTCGTCATGCTCATCGGCTTCAACCTCGCCCCTGTCGTCGCCAACATCTACTGGCCGCAGGACCAGTGGGTGGCGCTGCTCGTGATGGTCTTCACCATCGTGGTGGCCGTCGGCTTCAAGGGCTTCGCGGGCCGGATCGCGGTCTTCCTCGCCCTCGTCTTCGGCTATGTCATCTCCTGGCTCTTCGACAAGATCTTCGGCCAGATCACGGCATACGACGCAGGCGCCGGCAAGATCACGACCCACTTCCGGACCAGCTTCACCGGGATCAGGGAGGCGGCCTGGATCGGCTTCCCGCACAAGACGATGATGGTCGACGGCAAGGAGTCGGTCGGCTGGCACCTGCCGTCGTTCCACCTGGCCGCGATCCTGCTCGTCCTGCCGGCCGTCATCGCCCTCATCGCCGAGAACACCGGCCACGTCAAGGCCGTCGCCGAGATGACCAAGACCGACCTGGACTCCTCGATGGGCAAGGCGATCGCCGCCGACGGCCTCGGCACCGCTGTCGCCTCCTTCGTCGGTGGCTCGCCGACGACGACGTATGCCGAGAACATCGGTGTCATGGCGGCGACCCGGGTCTACTCGACGGCCGCCTACTACGTGGCGGCGGTGGTCGCGATCATCTTCGGCCTGTCGCCAAAGTTCGGCGCGCTCGTCTCGGCCACCCCCGGCGGCGTCCTCGGCGGGATCACCGTCGTCCTCTACGGGATGATCGGCCTGCTCGGCGCGAAGATCTGGAAGGAGAACGGGGTCGACTTCGGCAACCCGGTCAACCTCGTCCCGGTGGCGGCGGGCATCGTCATCGGGATCGGCGGCGTCGCGCTCACCTTCAGCAAGAACTTCAGCCTCGGCGGCATCGCCCTGGGCACCATCGTGGCGATCGTGGCCTACCACCTGGCCCGCGCCATCGCCCCCCAGGACCTCAAGGACCGCGCCGATGCCGCCGTGCGGGGATCGAGGCCGTCCTAGGATCGAGCAGGTGAAGCCGGCCCCGTTCGTGCACCACGCACCGACCACCGTCGCGGAGGCGGTCGAGGTCCTGCGCGCCGTGGGTTCGCACGGCAAGATCCTTGCCGGCGGCCAGAGCCTCATCCCGATCCTGTCGATGCGGCTCGCCTCGCCCGAGCACCTCATCGACATCAACGGAGTCGCCGGGCTGGACCGGATCGAGGTGCGGGACGACTGCGTCCGGGTCGGTGCCCTCGTCCGGCATACCCAGCTGTTGCAGGATGAGTCGGCGTATGCCGCGCTCCCCCTTCTCCGTCAGGCTCTCGTCCACGTCGCGCACCCGGCGATCCGCAACCGCGGCACGACCGTCGGGTCCTTGGCGCACGCGGACGCGGCCGGCGAGCTGCCTTCGGTCCTCGCCCTCACCGAGGGCGTGGTCGAGGCCGTCGGTCCGAGGGGGTCGCGCGACATCCCGGCGAGTGCGTTCTTCGTCGGACCGCTGGAGACGGCCCTGGCCGCTGACGAGCTGGCCGTCGCGGTCCGGTTCGGCCGGTTCCCCGAGGGAACCCGGACCGGGTTCGCCGAGTCTGCACGTCGCTCCGGCGACTACGCGCTGGCGGGTGTCGCGCTGGCTATCACATTGCAGGACAAGGTGATTCGCAGTGCGAGGGCCTCGTTCGTCTCGGTGACCGATGTGCCCGACGTGCTCGACCTCAGCGGGGCCATCGGGTCCTACGCAGCCGTCCCCGATCTCGACGCGGTCGCCGACGCGGTCCGCGCACACGTCAGCCCGGACACCGACATCCACGCGACCGGCGACTACCGGCGGATGCTCGTCGCCGAGCTCACCCGCCGCCTCGTCACGGAGCTTCTGTCCCGATGACCGGCCCCGACGTGCCAGAGCCGCTCCATGAGGTGACCGTGTCGGTCAACGGCGTCCGCCACACCGCCACCGTGCCCGCGCGCCGGCTGCTCTCGGACTTCCTCCGTCACGACCTCGCCCTCACCGGGACCCATGTCGGCTGCGAGCACGGCGTCTGCGGGGCGTGCACGATCCTCGTCGACGGCGCCCCGATGCGGTCCTGCCTGATGTTCGCCGTCCAGGCCCGGGCCCACGAGCTGACCACGGTCGAGGGCCTCGGGACGATCGACGCCATGGGTCCGGTCCAGCAGGCCTTCTCCGAGTGTCATGGCCTCCAATGCGGTTTCTGCACACCGGGATTCATCACGACGATCACCGCGTACCTCGAGGAGAACCCGGACCCGACCGCCGAGGAGGCGCGCGACGCCATCTCGGGCAACCTGTGCCGCTGCACCGGCTACCAGAACATCGTCAAGTCGGTCCTGCGCGCCGCCGAGATTCGTGCGTCTGCGGATCTGGGGGCTCCACCCCTCATCGACGCAGACGCAAGAGCGGGAGAGGCGCCGCCATGACGACCCGCCAGTTCGGCCAGCCGATCAAACGCAAGGAGGACCCGCGCCTGGTCACCGGCGGCGGGCGCTTCCTCGACGACCTGGGCCACACGGCCTACGCCGCTGCCTTCGTCCGCAGCCCGCACGCCCACGCGAGGATCCTCGACATCGACGTGACCGGCGCGCTCGACGTCCCGGGCCTGATCGGGATCTGGACCCACGAGGACCTGCCCGGCAAGGTCGGCGAGCCGCTGCCCCTGCTCATCCCGCACCCGAGCCTCACCGCCCCGGTCACCGGCTACTGCCTCGCGCCCGACGAGGTCAACCACGTCGGGGAGGCGGTCGTCATGGTCGTCGCGGTCGACCGGTACGCCGCGGAGGATGCCTGCGGCCTGGTCCGGGTCGACTACGACGTGCTCCCGCCGGTCGTCGGCCTCGAGAACGCCCGAGCCGCAACAGATCTCGTGCATGACAGCGCCCCCGGCAACGTGGCGGCACACCTCGTCCAGGAGGTCGGAGACGTCGACATCGCCATGGCCGCGGCACCCAACCGGCTCACCCTCGACCTCCAGATCGAGCGCAGCATGTGCAGCCCGATGGAGGGCAAGGGCGTGTATGCCGTGTGGGACGCCGACGACGAGCACCTGCGGCTGTGGAGCTCGACCCAGACGACGACCGGCGTCCGGGCCGCGGTGGCCGCCAAGCTCGACCTGCCGCTCGCCAAGGTCGACTGCATCGCCCCCGACGTGGGCGGCGGCTTCGGCGTCAAGATCGTCCACCCGTGGCCGGAGGAGGTGCTCGTCCCCTGGACCGCGCGGCTGCTCGGTCACGACGTGAAGTGGACCGAGGACCGGCGCGAGCACTTCGTCTCCAGCGCCCATGAGCGGGGCCAGCTCCAGCAGGTCGAGGTCGGCTTCGACGACGACGGACACGTCCTCGCCCTCGACGTGAGGCTCTGGCACGACAACGGCGCCTACACGCCCTACGGGATCATCGTCCCGATCATCACCTCGACCCAGCTGCTCGGGCCCTACAAGCCGGGCTCCTATCGCTGCGAGTTCTGGTCGCTCTACACCAACACCGTTCTCGTGACTCCGTATCGGGGTGCTGGCCGACCGCAGGGCGTCTATGCGATGGAGCGGACCATGGACGCCATCGCCGCCGAGCTCGGCCTCGACCGCGCCGAGGTCCGCAGCCGCAACTTCATCCTCCCCGAGGAGATGCCCTACGACCACGGGCTGCTCTTCCAGGACGGCCGGCCGCTCAAGTACGACTCCGGCGACTTCCCCGCCTCGCTCGCCAAGCTCAAGGCGCTCGTCGGCTGGGACGAGTTCGCGGCATACAAGGAACAGGCGGCTTCGGAGGGACGCCGGGTCGGTCTAGGGATCGGGTGCTACGTCGAGGGCACCGGCGTCGGGCCCTACGAGGGCGGTCACATCGTCATCGAGACGTCAGGACGGGTCAACGTCGCGACCGGCCTCACGACCCAGGGCCAGGGCCACCAGACCGTCTTCGCCCAGATCGTCGCCGACGAGCTGGGCGTGCCGATCGAGAACGTCTTCGTGACCACCGGCGACACCCGACGGATGGGCTACGCCGTCGGGACGTTCGCCTCGCGGGCCGCCGTCATGAGCGGCAACGCCATCGCTCTGGCCGCCCGGCAGGTGAAGGCCAAGGCGCTGCGGATCGCCGCCGAGGCCCTCGAGGTCAGCCCCGAGGACCTCGAGATCGTCGGCGGCATGGTCCGGGTCAAGGGAGCCCCGGGGACATCGATGGCGCTGGGAACCGTTGCGGTGATGAGCAACCCGCTGCGCTACGCCTTCGACGAGGCGGCCAGGGCGGCGACCCAGTTCGCCGGTGGCAACGATCCCGACAAGCCGCCGGTCGCCGCGGGCGAGGAGCCCGGGCTGGAGGGCAAGGACTTCTACTCGCCCACCCAGGCGACGTTCGCAAACGGCATGCACGCGGCCATCGTCGAGACCGACCCGGTGACCGCCGAGATCCGGATCCTGCGCTACTGCGTCGTCCACGACTGCGGGCCGATGATCAACCCGATGATCGTCGAGGGCCAGGTCCACGGCGGCGTCGCGCAGGGCGTCGGCGGCGCCCTCTACGAGCGGATGGTCTACGACGAGTCCGGACAGCTGCTCAACGCCTCGTTCATGGACTTCCTCATGCCGTATGCCAGTGAGGTCCCGTTCATCGAGACCGACCACCTCGAGACGCCGTCGCCACTGAACCCGCTCGGCATCAAGGGCGCCGGCGAGGCCGGCTGCATCCCGGTCTCGGCCGTCATCGCGTCCGCCATCGAGGACGCCGAGGGCTTCCCCATCAGGTCCATGCCGATCAGCCCCACCGAGCTGTGGGAGCTGCGTCAGCGGCATACCGAACCCGTTGCAGCACAAGGAGAACCCTCATGAAGGTCTCAGGCACCCATACCTTTGCCGCTCCGGTCGCGGAGGTCTGGAGAGCGGTCAACGACCCCGCGGTTCTCGCCCGCACGCTGCCGGGGTGTGAGTCGCTGACCGAGCTCGGCCCGGACTCGTATGCCCTGCGCGTCACCGCCGGCGTGGCCGCCATCAAGGGCACCTACGAGGGAACCGTGGCACTTGCCGACAAGGTGGAGCCCGCCTCGTTCACGATGACCGCCAAGGCGGCCGGAGCGCCCGGGACGGTCGCGGCCGACGTGCGGGTCGCCCTCGCTCCGGCGACATCGGGCGGGACCGAGCTCACCTATGACGCGGACGCCGTCGTGGGTGGCGTCATCGGCGGCGTCGGCCAGCGGATGCTCGTCGGGGTCACGCGCAGGATGGCCGAGGAGTTCTTCAGGGCGGTCGACGCCGACATCACCGCCGGTGGGCTCGTCGAGGTGTCGCCCGGGCCAGCGACGGTGTATGCCGCCGGGCGGGGCCGGGTGGACCGGGATCCGTTGGGAGACAGAGGGTTTGTCCTCGGACTGGTCACCGGTGGGGGCTTGGTCCTCGTCGGCGTGCTCGTCGGCTGGGCCGTCGGGGGGCGATGATGGAGACCTGCCACACGGCATACGGGATCGAGGTCTGAGATGCGGGCATTCACAGCAGCAGCGGTCCAGATCGCGCCCGCTCCGGGGCCGCTCACGGCCGAGTCGGTCGTTGCCAACCTCGCCAAGACGGTCGACTTCACTCGACGCTGTGTGCAGGCGACCGGCGCCGACCTCGTCGTCCTGCCCGAGTCGGCGACGACGGGCTTCACGCCCGGCATCCCCACGGAAGCGTTGTGGGAGCTGGTGTCCGATCTCCCCGGCGCGATGACCGCGCCCCTGCAGGAGCTCGCGCGCGAGCTGGGCATCCACATCTGCGTGGGCACCTACGAGCGCGGGCCGTCGCCGGCAGTCGTCTACAACTCCTCGGCCCTCCTCGGCCCGACCGGTGAGGTGCTCGGGGTCTACCGCAAGACACACCCCTTCTGCTCCGAGATCGTCACCGGTGGGGGCTGGGTGACGCCCGGCGACACGGTGACGGTGTGCGACACCGAGCTGGGCCGGATCGGGATGATCATCTGCTTCGACGGCGACTACCCCGAGCTGGCCCGGATCCAGGCGGTCCAGGGTGCGGAGGTGATCTGCCGGCCGTCGGCGCTGCTCCGCTCGGCCGACATCTGGGAGCTCACGTCCCGGGCGCGGGCCTATGACAACCACGTCTACATCGTCGGCGCCAACGCGGTCGGCATCGACCCGGCCGGGGTCCTCTACTTCGGCAACAGCCACATCGTCACCCCGATCGCCGAGATCGTGGCCAAGGCCGCGACGCACGAGGGGTGGGTCAGCGCCCGTCTCGACCCGGCATACGCGCTGTCGTCGTTGACCCCGGGCTCCAACATCGGCCAGGGCTTCGACCACCTCCGCGACCGGAACCTCGACCTCATCCGCAACCACAAGGACGACCTCGAGCGCCCGGCCCAGACGTCGTTCCCCCACGCCTAGAGACGAGGAGTCGTCTTAGGTCGTCGTCGGCGACGGGGTGGCGGTCGACGAGTTCGTCGCTGCGGCACCGAGCTTGGGCAGTGTGACGTCGCAGGTTCTTGCGGCCGCGACGATCTGCTGACGCAGGGCCTTGCGCTCATCGGCGTTGAGCGGGCCGACCGGGCGGGTCAGGTTGGCCTTCTTGAGGCACGCCTGCTGGGTCGGGCTGAGTCCGTTCCACCAGGCCTGGACCTTGGCGCGACGCTCGCCCGTCGGGACCTTGATCCCGCAGGCCTCGGCGGCGGCGCGCAGCTGCGTTTGGACAGTGGCCTTCTCCGCGTCGGAGAGTGGGCCGAGCGGCCGGCTGACGCTGGCCTTGTCCATGCAGGCGCGCTGGGTTGCGTCGAGCCGGGCGAACCAGCGCCAGCCCAGGGCGGGCGGCGTCGGGTCGCCGACCGAGTCGTATGCCGCGACGGCAGCGATGGCGGCGGCGGGGTCGCTCGTCGGGGCCGCGTTGGACGTGGCGGCGATGCCGCCGACGAGAGCAACGGCACCGAGGGTGGTCGCGGCGAGGGCTGCGGGCAGGAGAGCCATGGTGACTCCTTCGGGGTCAGGCGGCCCCAGGTCGGGTCGCTCACTGACGAGCCTGGCCGCCTGACCTCGCGTCCGTTCCGCGGTTTCCTCGCGGTTTCCTGAGATGCCAGCACCTAGTGCAGGGCCAACAGCAGCTGTCGTGCAATCTGCTCGACGGGACGATCACGCTCGGGGCAGAGCACGGCCAGGGCCAAGCGGCGTGTCGGGACGACCACGAGGATCGACGTGCTCGTGGGACCCGAACCCGTGTGGCCGTACGACACATCTGTCGTCATCCCGTCGAACACCATGGTGCCGAGGGCGTAGCCGACCCCGGGGAACACGGTCTGCAGCGTGGGCTGGGTGACCATGCGAGTGAGGACGGGCGCGGCAGGACGCGCTGGCCGTAGAGCGCATAGCCCCATTGGGCCACGGTCTGGGCGTCAGCGGCGATACCTGCCGACGTGTTGTGCGTCGGGTGCACCCATTCACGGAGAGGTAGGTAGCCGTCGGGCTTCGGGATCAGGGTCAAGGGGTCGGCGACCATCGGCGGTGTCGGCTTCTCGTCATCCTGCGCGGCGATCCGCGTCAGGTGCGCGGCGTCGAACAGATCCGTCCTCAGCGCGTGCGCCATCGACCGGCCGGTGACCTTCTCGACGAGGAGGCCGAGCAGTAGGTAGTTGGTATTGGCATAGACGGGGGCCGGACCCGCGGGAGCCAGGGTTGGTTTGAGGAAGTCAAGGGTCCGTTCAATCGTCCATGGATCGACCGACGTACTCAGCTCGAGACGGACGAGCTCGTCGTACCGACTGGACGGTGCATCGGTCACCCCGCTTCGCATGCTCATGACCTGGCGCACCGTGATGCCGTTCGAGACGAGCGGATGTCGGACATAGGTGGACAGTGGAGCATCGAGGTCGACATCTCCGGCAGCTGCCAGCAGGAGTACCTCCGCCGCCGTGAATGTCTTGGTGATGCTGTCGATCGGCATCATCGCGTGGGGATCCAATGGAGTGCCCACCGCATCCTTTCCTGCCGAACCCGCCCACGAGCCGTGGTCGCTGACAACGGCGACTGTCAGACCGAGAGCGCCCGCGCTCTCGGACAGCTCATGGTCGGCCACTGCGGCGTCCATGACCTGTTGCGCTGCTCTCCGCTGGGCCGGAGGAAGCGCGCTTGCTACGGCGGGTGGAAAGCCCTGCGATGCAGTGACGGACGAGGAGCGTGGGCTCGTGCTGGCCGGGCCAGGGTCGGACGTGCAGGCGGCAACCAGAAGGATGCTGGCGGCTACCGCCAGCAGAGCAATGCGCTGTCCGGGCTGCTTCACAGGTGCCTTCCCACGCATCGACACCCCGCCCGCCCCGACAAGCCCCAGATCATGATGACGAGTCGGGCGACACGCTGTAAAGGTTGGTTACCCGTTCGATCGATCCGGGACACGGATCAGGGTCTGCTGTCCGGCCGCGACGAGGGTCCGCTGCTCGCCCTCGACGCCATACACGTCGAGCCGGCATACGGTCAGGGTCCGACCGGACTTGAGCACGACACCTTCAGCCTCGAGGTACTCGCCCTGCGCGGGCGCGAGGAGGTTGATCGTGAACTCGACCGTGAGGACGGCGCTGTCCTCCGGAAAGAGTGTGAGCGCCGCGTAGCCGCCTGCGCTGTCGGCGATCGCGCTCGTCGCGCCGGCGTGGATGTAGCCGTTCTGCTGGGTGACCTCGGGCCGATGCGGCAGCGTGATGTGCACCCGCCCGGGGCCGATGTGCTCGAGGCTGGCGCCGAGGTGGCTCATCAGTCCCTGCCGGGCAAAGCTCTCCCTGATCCGGGCCCGCACCTCAGGTGTCGCCGGCGTCAGTCCGCTCTCGGGCTCCATGCCGCTCCGTCCGGGTCGTCAGTCGTCCCGGCCACGGTATCCGCGGTTGCGCGCTCGTAGGGTCGCCCCATGTCGATCGACCTCCGCCGAGCCACCGTCTCCGACCTCGACGTGGTGCAGCACCACCGCGACGCGATGTTCCGTGACATGGGAGTCGACCCCGCGGTAGTCGCGGCCGGCAGTCCCGGAGGTCGCGCCTGGCTGGAGCGGACGGTCGCCAGTGGCCAGTACGTCGGCATCCTCGCGGTCGAGGGCGGGACCGTCACCGGCGGGGTCGGCGTCACCTGGCTCGACCTGCCGCCGAACATGCACACCTCGCTCGACCGGCGCGGGTACGTCCTCAACATGTACGTCCAGCCGGCCCATCGTTGCCGCGGGATCGCGCGCCTCCTCCTCGATGACGTGCTTTCCGTATGCCGCGACGAGGGCGTCGAGGTCGTCTCGCTTCACGCGTCCGAGTACGGGCGCGGGCTCTACGAGTCGGCCGGTTTCACACCGACCAACGAGATGCGTCTCTCGCTGCACGCAGTTGTCGATCACCCGCGAGGAATCGGGTCAGGAACGGGTTTCAGTTGACTCGTGGGGTCAATTCTGGTCTGGCATTGCGTGCTGATCGGCTCACTCGGACGTGATCGCTCGACACGAGCGCGCCGGTGAGGCCTTGCGACACGGTCGCGTTCGCTGCCATGGCAGCGATCATCGCTGGCAAGCTGACCCCGGTCGGCTCATCCCATGTGTCAGCGGGGTCCGGCCCCGTCAGCCCTCGGCGGCAAAGGAGCGTGCGTCGTCGGCCGGTTACGAGAGTGCGCGTCTCCAGGTTTGCTCGTGTTCGGTGATGAAGGCGGCGGCCCTGTCCCAGTGCTCCCCGTGTCCGTCGACGTACATCGAGGCCCAGGGTTCCCGGCGTGATCGGTGCGAGCGGCGGAGTAGGTCGTGCATGGCGCGAGCCCGCTGTGCGATGGACTTCGGCAGCCCGGCTCGGAGGGCGGCGTCGGCGTCGTAGCCGTCGACGAACGCCACGAGCCGGGTCGCGGCCGCGTCCGGATCCGTATCGGCGAACAGGTGGCCGAAGGAGATCGCCGCATAGGCGAGATCCCACCCTCGCGTGCTCGGCCCGGACCCATCCCAGTCGATGAAGACCAGACGGTTCCCGTCGACGATCAGGTTCCAGGTGGCCAAGTCGTTGTGGCACAGCAGGTCCGGCCGGTCGGCCGGCAGGAGCACGCCCCAATCGTCAGGGACGGGCAACCCGACGCTGGCGTCATGGATGGTGCGGACAAGGGCACCGACCCGGCCCAGGAGTGGGGGGTCAGGCAGGCCGTGGTCCATCGCGAGCCGGCCCGGGACGTACTCCAAGACGAGGCGACCCTGGTCGTCACGGTCACCCGGCTCAGGCAGGTCGATACCCCGGCTGCGCAGAGCCTCCATGTACCTGACCGTGAGCTCAGTGGTCGGTAGCCATGGCTTGCGCACCGTGTCCCCGACCCGGACCACGCTGGCTGAGGCGTTCCCTCCGGTCAGCGCTTCCTCGCGACCGTTCGTGGTGTCCACCCAGACAACGTAACCGGGCTCTACCCAACGCCCGATCCACCCCCACGTCGCGCGGCAGTTCCGGACGTCTACTCGCGGTCTGCTGCGTTGAGGCAGAGGGCGACCCGATCCGAGGTCCAGGTGGGAACGCCGGTTCCGAAGAAGTCCTTGTCTTCGGTCCAGATCGGGCTGCACAAGACCAGGGCGGTTGCCAACACCGGCCAAGCGCGAGCGTCCCGCATCTCAATTCTGGCCAGCGCTTCCATCCGTGCGACCGGATAGGTCGACTCATCGACGGCGCGGATGATGGGTTCGAACTCGGCCAGCAGCGCCATGGCTGGCGCCGGATCGACCCCGCGACTTCCCAGGATGCCCGGCAGGTACTTGCGTGCGTCTTCGTCGCACACGACCGGAGTAACGAACACCACGTGGTTGGCGTGGTCCAGGACCAGTTCACTCACCCGATGACCAAGACCAGGCGGATCAAGATGTTCGCGTCCAGCACCAGACTGCGTTCAAGCAAGCCCACCGGCCCCCTCTACTTCACGCTCGCGGCACGGGCGGCCTTGAACTCTGCAACCACCTCGTCCACGTCCACGCCCTTCTCAGCCAGCAGCTGGTCCAAGGTGGCCGCTGCCGTCCGCAGCGCACTGATGTCAGCATCCAGACTTGCCCGCGTTGGGATGAAGGAGCCGACCGTCTGGCCGTGTCGGGTCACCGCAACGGGCGACTCCGAAGCGATGAAGTCGGCCAGCCCGGCCCGGAACTCGCGAATGCCCACCGACGTCGTCATGACAACCTCCCTATTGTGTATCACTGTGTACACAGTGCACCGTGAGTCCGCCGGACACAAGGTGACCGAACTGCGCCGGTACCTCCAGGAACTCACGAGGAAACTTCCAGTTCCGCCGGTGTCTTGCTTGACAGACTGGCCGTATGCCGCCCGCTCAGGTCTCCCCGCCAGCCCGGGTTCTCGTGGTGGACGACGAGGAGAACATCTCCTACCTCGTGGCCTCGGCCTTGCGCCTGGCCGGGCACGAGGTAGCCACTGCCGCAACGGGTTTGGCCGCGGTCGCGATGGCTCCGGCATACGGACCGCATGCCGTCGTCCTGGACGTGATGCTCCCTGACATCGACGGGTTCGAGGTCATGCGGCGGATGCGGGCCGAGGGCGTCACCGCACCGATCCTGTTCCTCTCCGCGCGCTCCGACACGAGCGACCGGGTGCGCGGGCTGACAACCGGTGGCGAGGACTACATCGTCAAACCGTTCGCCGTCGAGGAGCTCGTCGCCAGGGTCGGGCTGGCGCTGAGGCGGGCGGGTGCCGCGGCCGCCTCCCCCGGTCGGCTGCAAGTCGCCGACCTCGTCCTCGACGAGGACGCCCACCGGGTCTGGCGCGGCGAGGTGGAGGCGCACCTCACGGCGACCGAGTTCACCCTCCTGCGGTGCCTGATGGCGGCGGCCGGGCGGGTGGTCACGAGGGCCCAGATCCTCGACCACGTCTGGCAGTACGACTTCTCCGGCGAGACGGCGATCGTGGAGTCGTTCGTGTCGACACTGCGCAAGAAGGTCGACCCGGGTACGCCCGACGGGCCGCCACGGCTCATCCACACGATCCGGGGCGTCGGGTACGCGATCCGCGAGCCGGGTCGGTTGCGGTGACGCGAGGGATGACCCGGGGGATGACCCTGCAGCGCAGGCTCATCGTCGCGACCATCCTCCTCGCGGTGACCATCCTCGTCGCGGGGCTCACCATCCTCGGGGCCCAGCGGCACTACGCCATCGCCGCGCTCGACCAGAAGCTCACCGATCTCGCGAAGAACCCCAGGGCCGTCCTCGCACTCTCGGCTCGCGCTGACAACCGGCCGGGCCTCACCGACGCCTTCGGCGATGTGTATGTCGGGCGGCTCACGGCGAACGGGCGGCTCATCACCGTCCTCGCCCCGACGAGCGACCCCGACCTCGTTCCCCGGCTCCGGACCGGGGACACCCTCACGACCGCGGTTGGGCGCGCCACCGTCGCCGGGCAAGCCGCGCGCGTGCGGGTCGTGGCCATCCCGCTGGCCGGGGGTGGACGCGCGGTCATCGCCGAGCCGACCACGGCGGCCGATGCTGCCACGGCCCGGCTCGCCCGCGCCCTCCTCATCGCTGCCGCGGCGATCGCCCTCGTCCTCGGTCTCATCCTCTGGTGGGTCGCCCGGCTCGGGCTGCGCCCCATCGAGCAGATGACCGTGACCGCTGACGCGATCGCCGCCGGCGACACGATCCTCCGCGTCCCGCCCGGACCGCCGGGCACCGAGGCCGCCCGGCTGGGTACCGCCCTCAACGCCATGCTCGACGCGACCCGGGCCGGCGAGGAGCGGATGCGCCGCTTCGTCGCCGACGCCTCGCACGAGCTACGCACCCCGCTCACGACGTTGCGCGGCTACTCCGGTCTGCACGCGAGCGACCCGGAGGTCGCTGACGCGATGCGCCGGATCAACGCCGAGTCCACCCGGATGAGCGGCCTGGTCGACGACCTGCTGACCCTGACCTCCCTCGACGCACCCCGACTCAACGTCGCCCCGGTGGACCTCGTCGCCCTGCTGGGTGACGTCGCCGCCGACCTCCAGGTGGCCTCGCCCGAGCGCACGGTCCAGGTGGAGGCACCCCCGCGGCTGGTCATCGAGGGCGATGCCGACCGGCTGCACCAAGCCGTCATGGCCCTCGCGACGAACGCCATCCGGCACACGCCTCCCCACACGCGGATCACCCTGCGTGCCGTTGCCACCTCCAGCGACGGAGCCGCGCGGATCGAGGTCGCCGACACCGGGCCGGGCATCGCGGCAGCGCACCTCCCGCACCTGTTCGACCGGTTCTACCGCGCGGATCCCGGGCGAAGCGGCATACGAGGCAGTGGGCTCGGGCTGGCCATCGTCGCGGCCATCGCGACGGCCCACGGCGGCTCGTATGCCGTCCACTCGGCTCCCGGGTCGGGCAGCACCTTCACGATCGACCTGCCGGGACGGGCGGCCGCGTGAGCGCGGCCCGACGGCCGGTGTTCGTGCTGCACGAGCACCACCGTCCGCGCCACCACTTCGACCTGCGGCTGGAGGAGGGTGGCGTGCTGCGGTCGTGGGCGGTTCCCCGCGGTATGCCCACCGACTCGCGTCACGACCGACTCGCGGTGCGCGTCCCCGACCACGACCTGGACCACGCGGCATACGAGGACGAGACAAAACGCATTGCTGACACCGGCTGGTGGAAGCTCGAGGACCGCAACGAGCGCCGGTTCGTGTTCGTGCTGCACGGCCTCCTCGATGCCCGGCGGTACGCGCTCGTGACGACCGAACAGGGCGCACTACTCCACCTCGTCAAGGACCAGCGGATGGAGCCCGACTGATGCGCCTAGGCTCGAGCTGCCGCGGACGAGCCCGGCACCGCGAGCCGAGGAGCAGGCATGGCCATCACCGACTTCGAGCGCTATCCGCTGACCTTCGGCCCGAGTCCGGTGCACCGGCTGGACCGGATCACCGCCCACCTCGGCGGCGCCGAGATCTGGGCCAAGCGGGAGGACGTCAACAGCGGCCTTGCCTTTGGTGGCAACAAGACTCGCAAGCTCGAGTACATCGTCCCCGATGTCCTCGCGGCCGGCGCTGACACCCTCGTCTCGATCGGCGGCTACCAGTCCAACCACACCCGACAGGTCGCCGCCGTCGCCGCCAAGCTCGGGCTCAAGTGCCGGCTCGTCCAGGAGAAGTGGGTCGACTGGGACGACCCGGTCAACGACCAGGTCGGCAACATCCTGCTGTCGCGGATCATGGGCGCCGACGCCCGACTCGACCCGGCCGGCTTCGACATCGGCATCCGCTCGTCCTGGGAGGACGCCCTCCGAGAGGTCTCGGACTCCGGTGGCACGCCGTACGGCATCCCGGCCGGCGCGTCCGAACACCCGCTCGGCGGCTTGGGATTCGCCAACTGGGCACATGAGGTCGCCGCGCAGGAGCAGGAGCTCGGCGTCTTCTTCGACACCATCGTCGTCTGCACCGTCACCGGCTCGACACACGCCGGGATGATCGCCGGGTTCGCCGACCTGCTCGATGCCGGTGGGGCGCAGCGTCGGGTGATCGGCATCGATGCCTCGGCCACGCTGGACAAGACGCGGGACCAGGTGGCCCGGATCGCCCGGCATACGGCTTCGTTGATCGGCCTGCAACGGGAGGTGCGGGACGCGGAGATCGAGGTGCTCGCGGGCTGGGCCGGGGACCTCTACGGCATCCCGGTCGAGTCGACGATCGAGGCGATCCTCCTCTCCGGCCGGCTCGAGGGGATGATCATCGACCCGGTCTACGAGGGCAAGTCGATGGCCGGGCTGATCTCCCTCGTCACCTCCGGCGAGATCCACCGCGACTCGACGGTCCTGTACGCCCACCTCGGGGGGCAGCCGGCCCTCAACGCCTACAGCGGCATCTTCGGGTTCTGACTCTGATGCGTATGCCGGCGAGACCCGTTGGCAGTGCACGTCCCGAGGGCGCTCGTCCCGGGGGCGGCGGCGCGGACCTGCGGGACCACCTGGCCCGTCACCTGGCGGGTCTGGAGGCGGCACTGCCGTTCCTCGCCGAGGTCGAACCGGTCCACGACGTCCGCGTGCGGGCCCGACGGCTGCGCAGCCTGCTCCGGTCGCACCGCGCGTTCCTGCCCGCCGGGGTCGGCGACCGACGGGTGCGAGCCATCCTGGACGACCTCCGATGGCTGGGTCGGGTGGTCGGCGCGGTGCGCGACGTGGACGTGATGGCCGAGCACCTGGCTCTTGTCGAGGTGGACGAGGACCTCCGGCTGGCGTGGCTGTCCGACCTGCAGACCGAGCGGGCCGCGGCTCTGGCTCGGGCCACCCGTCGCCTGGCCGGCTCCCGGGTGACCCGGCTCGTCAAGCGGCTGCGCAAGGTCGTCGTCGCGCGCGGGTGGTCCGCAGCCGCGGTGCCGACGACCGACTCCGTGCTCCCCGGCCAACGCCTCCGCGTCCTGGAGCTGGCCGAGCGCGCTCTGGCCCTTCCGGCTCGGGGACCGGAGGAGGTCGAGGCCTGGCACGACGTCCGCAAGGCCGCCAAGGAGCTGCGCTACGCGGCCGAGGCGTTCACCGCCTCCGACCCTGGTGCGACCCGGTGGGCCAGCGCCGGCCGGAACCTCCAGACCGTTCTCGGGCGCCAGCTGGACCGGGAGCGGGTGGCGTCCTGGCTCGACGCGTTTGCGGCGCACCACGAGCCTGACCCGGCCGTGGCATCGGGTTCGCGGGCGCGCGCGAAGGTGGAGCGGCGTCTCGCGTCGCGCCGCAATGACCGTGCGCGCCAGGTCGCCGTGGCGCGAGTCCGCGACCTCGTCTGAGGTGACCTGCTGGTTGCCCGCTGGTTGTCTGGCGATCGCCTGCTTGTGACGGAGTTCACTTGTGCTGCAGCGAAATTGGTTGGTTCCGGGACGGGTCATCGCGTTCCTCGTCGTCGACCTGCTCTGGTACCTCTACCACCGCTCGAGCCACCGGATCCGGCTCCTCTGGGCCATGCACCAGGCGCACCACAGCAGCATCCACTTCAACTACACGACGGCGTTGCGGCAGAAGTGGAACCCGGGGGGCGAGCTGCTGTTCTGGGTCCCGCTCCCCCTCATCGGCCTGCCGCCGTGGATGACCTTCTTCGTCTTCTCGGTCAACCTCGTCTACCAGTTCTGGGTGCACACAGAGACGATCCCCAAGCTGTGGCGCCCGCTCGAGGTCATCTTCAACTCCCCGTCGCACCACCGGGTCCACCACGCGAGCGACCGGCAGTACCTGGACCGCAACTATGGCGGGATCCTCATCGTCTGGGACCGGCTGTTCGGGACGTATGCCGAGGAGGTCGAGCGACCGACCTACGGGCTGATCTACCCGGTGACGACCTACAACCCGTTCCGGCTGCAGTACGGCGAGTTCGGCCGGATCGCCCGCGACGTCCGCTCGGCCTCGGTGGCGAGACCGGTTCGGCTAACTCTTCGCCCCGCCGGGCTGGTCCGCCGAGGGCTGAACGTCCGCCGCCCACCACCGCCAGGTCTCGACCGCGATCCGGATGACGGGCCCGGGAGGCGACTCCACGGCATACGGCGGGTACTTGTCCCTCAGAGCCCGTATGCCGTGTGCCGCAACGGGATCGGCGACCTCCAGCACCTCGGCCCGCCCGTCCCCGCGTACCCACCACAGCGCCGACCAGTCCTCGGCGTAGTGGTCGACGAGGACGCTCACCCTGGGGTTCGCGGCGATGTTGGCCAGTCGCTTGAGCGCCGTCGTCGACTTCGGCTTGCCATCGACCACGGTCCAGATGACGCCCTCGACGAGAGCGAAGGTGATCGGCACGAGGTGCGGCTGCCAGTCACCCGCCACGGTCCCGAGGCGCGCGACCCGAGCCCCGGCGAAGCGTCCGCGAGCATCGTCCAGCACGCCGCCCAATCTAGTCACGGGGCCCTTGGCAGGAACTGACGAGGCGGGCCACGCGGCATACCGGTTGAATCGTCCCCATGACCCAGCAGGCGGCGCGGCGGCGGATCAGGATCGGGATCGACACCGGCGGGACGTTCACCGACGTCGTGGCCCTCGACGAGGAGACCGGCGAGCTGGTCACCACCAAGACCCCGAGCACCCCGGACAACCCGGCCGACGGGTTCATCGACGGCGTCGGCAAGGTCCTGGCACTGATGGGCGCGACGGGCGCCGACATCACGGCGGTCTCGCACGGAACCACCGTCGCGACCAACAAGCTGCTCGAGGGCAAGGTCGAGGCGCTCGGCTTCATCACGACCGAGGGCTATGAGTTCATCCTCGAGATCGCCCGCCAGTCGGTGCCCGACGGCTACGGCAACTCCTACTTCTGGGTCAAGCCGCCGCGCATCGTACCGGCCGATGCCGTCCGGACCGTCGGCGGCCGAGTCGACTTCCAGGGCAACGAGATTCGCCCGTTCGACGAGGCGTCCGCGGTGGCCGCGGCGCGTTGGTTCAGGGACCACGGGATCACGACGATCGGAGTCTGCTTCCTCCACTCGTATGCCGATGACACCCATGAGCTGGCGATGCGCGCGGTCCTCCGCCGCGAGCACCCCGACGCCATCGTGTCGATCAGCAGCGAGGTGCTGCGGGAGTACCGCGAGTACGAGCGCTCGATGACCACGCTCGTCGATGCCGCCGTCAAGCCCAATGTCAGCCGCTACGTCCGCAACATCCACGAGCGGCTGGACCAGTTCACCGGCGGCGCCGAGATCCCCTTCTACGTCATGAAGTCCAACGGCGGGGTCCTCTCCGCCGACGAGGTCGTCCACCAGCCGATCACGACCGTCCTCTCCGGCCCAGCCGCCGGAGCCCTCGGCGCTGCCCTCATCGCCCAGCGGGCCGGGTTCGCCAAGGTCCTCACCTGTGACGGCGGCGGCACCTCGACCGACGTCTCGGTCGTCCTCGGCGGCGAGCCCACGCTCACGACCGAGGGCACGGTAGGCGCGTACCCGAGCAAGATCCCGATGATCGACGTCGTCACGGTCGGCGCCGGTGGCGGGTCGATCGCCTGGATCTCCCCCGAGGGATCCCTCAAGGTCGGCCCGCACTCAGCCGGTGCCGACCCCGGGCCGCTCTGCTATGGCAAGGGTGGCACCAAGCCGACGATCACCGACGCCCACGTGACCCTCGGCCGGATCCCCCCGCACCTCCTCGGTGGCGAGATCCCCCTCGACGTCGAGGCCGCGCGGCTGGGCATCGCCTCCCTCGCCGAGGACCTCCACCTCGACTACGAGCGTTGTGCCACAGGCATTCTCGAGATCTCAGCCTGGAACCAGGCCAACGCCCTGCGGCAGGTCTCGGTCAAGCGCGGCCTGGACGTCCGCGACTTCATGCTCACGACCTTCGGCGGTTCCGGCTCGCTCCTGGCCTGCCGTCTCGTCGACATCCTCGGCCTCGCCGGAGTCGTCGTGCCGCCCAACCCCGGCAACGTCTCCGCGTTCGGGCTGCTCACCGTCGACGTGAAGAACGACTACGTCCAGACCGCGGTGGCCCGGCAGGACGCGCTCGACCTCGCCGCCGTCGAGAAGACCTTCGCGTCCCTCACCGGCCGCGCCGCGGCCGCCCTCGACAAGGAGGGCTTCGACCGGGCCGACCACCAGTACGTCCGGACTGCCGACCTGCGCTACTTCGGCCAGGCCTACGAAGTCCGGGTCACCTGCCCGGAGGGCACCGTCGACGAGGCGTATGCCGCGCGCGTCGCCGACGCCTTCCACGACGAGCACCGAGTGCTCTACGGCTACGACTTCCGCGACGATCCGCGCCAGCAGGTCGAGTGGGTCAACCTTCGGGTCTCCGGCATCGGCCCGATCACCCGGCCCGAGATCCCCCTCCACGACCCTGCGGGCTGGTGGGCCCTGGCCGACCCGCCGCACCGGCCGGTCTGCTTCGACGCCGACGAGGGCTACCGGCCGACTCCGATCGTCGACCGCTCCGACCTCGTCGCCGGGGCGCAGCTGTCCGGCCCGGTCGTCATCGAGGAGTTCGGCTCCACGGTCCCGGTCCACCCCGGCTTCACCGTCCGGGTCGACGAGTACCTCAACCTGGTGATCACCCGCTCCACCCCCCTTGCGTCTGCGGATCTGGGGGTCCTGGCCCCCAACGACGCAGACGTAACGACGGCGACCGAGGGAGAGGTGCGATGAACAGCGCCGGCCTGCCCACGGCATACGAGCACGGCAACCGGCTGACCCCACCGGGCTCGACCCCCGACCCGATCCTCGTCGAGATCGTCGAGGGCACCCTGGCAAGTGTCGAGATGGAGGTCGAGACCGCCATCGCCCGAACCAGCCGGTCCCCCATGATCCGCGATGCCCACGACTTCCGCGCCGGCATCCACGACCGCCAGCTCCGCAAGCTGACCGGCCGCTCCTACAGCGCGCTCGTCCACCCCATCGCCCGCGACTTCCCCCTGGACGAGATGGGCGAGGGCGACGTCTTCTTCCACAACGACGTCTACGAGTCCGAGGGCGGGATCGGCCACCTCCCCGACCTCTGCGTCACGGTCCCGGTCTTCCATGACGGGCAGGTCGTGGCGTTCGTCCAGGCCTTCGGGCACCACGACGACATCGGCGGCGCGGTCCCCGGTTCGATGCCCAGCCACGCGACAACCGTGTTCGAGGAGGGCCTGTCCGTCCCGCCAATCAAGCTGTGGGACATGGGAGCTCCCAACCAGGCGGCGCTCCGGATCATGACCCGAAACTCGCGTATGCCGGACAGCCTTGCCGCCGACCTCGACGCCGAGTGCTCCGCCTGCCTGATGGGCGCGCGCCGGCTCGCTGAGCTCTTCGAGCGCTACGGCCGGGACGAGGTCGAGGCCGCCTTCGACGCGATCCTCGACAAGACGACGGAGACCTACCGCCGCGAGATCCTCGCCAAGATCCCCACCGGTACCTACGTCTGGGAGGACTACGCCGAGCACGACGGCGTCGACGACCCGCGCCTGCACACCCAGCGGATCACCCTCACCAAGGAGGAGACCGGCGGACCCGGCCCGGGCGACGGCGGCCCGCGGATCATCATCGACTTCACCGGCACCGCACCGCAGGCCAAGGGCCCGATCAACCACTGCGGCGACTACGTCGGCGGCAACTTCCTCAAGAAGTGGCTCGCCCCGATCCTGCGCAACCTCGCCGACACCCCTGAGCGGATGGCCGAGCTCGACGTCAACGAGGGCGTCGTGCCGCTCATCGAGATGCGCTTCCCCGACAAGGGAACCCTGCTCACGCCGATCTACCCCGCCCCGACCAACGCCCGCACCTTCGTCATTCTGCGGCTCCTCGGCGTGCTGGCCGGCGTCGTCGCCAAGGCGGTCGACGGCCAGATGCCCGCCGACCAGGAGACCATCCGCTACACCGGTGTCTACGGCAAGGACCGCGACGGCTCGGACTACCTCATGCGCGAGGTGCTCGGCGGCGGCTCGGGCGGGCGCTACTACGCCGACGGCGAGGACACCATCCACGTCGTCCCCGACAGCCGCAACCTGCCGACCGAGTTCACCGAGAGCCGCTTCCCGTTCATCGTCGAGCGGCTCGGCCTGGCCGTCGACTCCGGCGGCGCCGGTCGGTACCGGGGCGGGCTCGGCTACGAGAAGCACGTCCGGATGCTCAAGGACGCGCACTTCATGTCCATCGCGGACCGCTCGATCCTCGCCTGCTGGGGGCTCAAGGGCGGCCGGGCGGGTATGCCGTTCGAGGTCACCGTCGACCTCGGCGGCCCCACCGAGCACGTCGTCGACGCCCTCGCCGACGCCGAGGAGGTCAAGGCCGGTCAGGTCATCCGGATCCGCACCACGGGCGGCGGCGGCTGGGGCGACCCGCTCACCCGCCCGTATGCCGCGGTCGAACGTGACCTGCGCTGGGGCAAGGTGTCCTTCGACGGCGCGCGCACGGCATACGGGGTCGTTGCCTCAGGGACCAAGGACGAGCCGGTCATCGACGAGGCCGCCAGTGATGCCCTCCGCGACGGGCTGCGTTCTGCCAGAACGGGATCCGAGCCGTTCTTCGACCGCGGACCGGGCTACGCCCGGCTCGCCGAGGACGGCGCGACGGCAAGCGAGTACGACTGGCTGTGAGCGCGGCTGCACCCGGTCCTAGGTGGCCAGCCAGGCGGCATACGCGTCGAACGTGTAGGGCCGGCCGAGGAAGTCGGCGACCAGGTCTGCGGCGTCTCGCGACCCGCCCGGCGCCAGCACCTTGTCCCGGTATGCCGCGGCGACAGCCGGCGCGAACAGGTCGTCGCGGTCGAAGGCCGAGAACAGGTCCTTGGCGATGACCAGGCTCCACATGTACGTGTAGTAGCCGGACGTGTAGCCGTCGAGGTGACCGAACGAGCACTGGAAGTGGGTCCCCGGGATGTAGGGGAATACGGAGTACTCGCCCTGGAGCTCGGCCGCTCGCGCAGTGAGGTCGTCGACCTCGTGGGCATGGAAGTCGTACGAGACAGCGGCATAGAACATCTGGGTCCGCGCCTGGAACCCCTTGCCGAAGTCGTCGGCCGTCCGCATCCGCTCGACGAGGTCGGCCGGAATCGCCTGCCCTGACTCGTCGGTCGCGAAGGTCGCGAGCACCTCGGGGTCCCACGCCCACTCCTCGAGCATCTGGCTCGGTGCCTCGACGAAGTCCCACTCGGTCGCGACCCCGCTGAACCGGACCCACTCCTGGCGGCCGCCCACGACGTGGTGGACGAGGTGGCCGAACTCGTGGAACAGGGTGACCACCTCGTCGTGCTCCATGAGACCACGGCTGAAGTTGCACACGAGGACGCCCTCGGGCAGCTGCACCCCGGAGACCCCGTCGACGAGGGTGAACTGGGCGGCGTGCTTGTACTTCCCGTCGCGCGGGTGCAGGTCCAGGTGGATCCGCCCGATCCGCTCCCCGTCAGCGTGGACGTCGTAGGTGGTCACGTCCTCGT